>BNJT01001628.1_pt1 | contig 135864 bp, 160 predicted proteins | sample 8540491 | NCBI WGS metagenome assembly BNJT01 (sample SAMD00202455, study PRJDB9452) | human saliva metagenome | host: Homo sapiens | reverse complement strand
AGATGGGTAGACCGTTATCACATGGAAGAGAGGTTACCGGAACAGGTAGAAGTGTTTTGGGTAGAGGATCGTTTGTGGGAGGTTCCGGTGGTGGAAACAGGAATTCATCCGGAAGAGGTGGAGGCGGAGGACGTTCGCCGTTCAGCTTATTGATAGTTGTAGTTTTTGTAATAATAAGTATTGTAACAGGTAATAAAAGCAATATATTAAGTTCAATCCTCGGAGGATTAAGCAGTAGTACAAATAGTACAAATAGTACAAGTACAGGAACAACGCCGATGATCAGTATCCCGACTTTGCCTTCATCAATCGGAAGCACAGCAGCATCAAGTATAAGCGGTGTAGGAAGTGCATGGAGCGGAGTTGTCGATAACAGAGGAAAACTGGATACCTCAGTGCATGAAAGTGCCAGAGAGAAGTTTTACAGGCCTACAGGCGGTGACAGTGTAACCGTGATGGTATATATGTGCGGTACAGACCTGGAGACTAAGCACGGAATGGCTACGAAAGATCTTATTGAGATGACAAAGGCCAATATTTCAAGTAATGTTAATTTGCTTATATATACCGGAGGAACAAATACCTGGCAAAACTCGGTAGTATCATCATCAAACAATGAAATCTATCAGATAGCGGACGGAAAAATGAATAAGCTTGCAGATGACAATTCAAATCCTTCAATGACAGATCCCAATACATTGGTTAGATTTATTGACTATTGTAAGAGTAATTTTCCGGCTAACAGATATCAGCTTATTCTCTGGGACCATGGCGGCGGTTCTGTAACAGGTTATGGATATGATGAAAAAAATCCCAACTCGGGATCAATGAATCTTGCAAAAATAAAAGCTGCTATTGCGCAAACCGGTATAAAGTATGACTTTATAGGATTTGATGCCTGTCTTATGGCTACTACAGAGACGGCACTTGCACTTTCAGATTATGCGGATTATTTGATTGCATCCGAGGAGACGGAGCCGGGAACAGGATGGTATTATACCAATTGGCTGAGCAATCTTAGCAGTAATACCGCTATTTCCACTCTTGATCTTGGAAAGAAGATAGTGGATGATTTTATAGATGAGAGTAACAGAAGTGCAAGAGGGCAGTCTACAACTCTTTCTTTGGTGGATTTGGCCGAGCTTAAGGCTACAGTTCCAAGCAGCCTTTCAAGCTTTGCAAGAGATACCGCATCGTATATAGAGAATAATGAATACAGCAAGGTATCTTATGCAAGAACTGCAAGCAGAGAGTTTGCAAAATCATCAAATATTGATCAGGTAGATTTGGTAAACCTTGTGTATAATCTTGAGCAGAATGAAAACGACCCTACAATACAGTCAATACTTGGTGCTGTAAAATACAACAGGACATCTTCAAATATGTCAAACTCATATGGGCTTTCAATCTATTTCCCATACAAGAAATTGTCAAAGGTTGACAGAATGGTTCAGACCTATGGTGACATCGGTATGGATAGCGAATATACCAAGATGATACAGCAGTTTGCCACATTACAGGCGAGTGGACAGATTGTAGGCGGAGGAGAAACAACCCCTGCAAATACAGTAACAGGAAACTATCAAGGAAACAGTTCAGGTTCATTTTCAGCTGCAGATATTGACAGTTTGATAGCAAGTCTTATATCAGGAAGCTTATCATCAGAGAGCCTTGCAAATATAGGGCTTGATACTTCGAGTATAGGCTTTTTGCAAAACAGAAATATGTCTGATGAAACAATCAGAAACTATGTTTTATCAAACAGACTTGACGCTTCAAAGCTTCAATGGACAGATCAGTATTCCACACCTAAGATTCATTTATCTGAGGAAGAGTGGAATATGGTATCAAGTATAGAAGAGAGTATGCTTTTGGATGAAGGGAAGCGGATATATAGATATGGGACTTGACAATTTCTTTGAGTTTGATGAAAACGGAGATATGCTTGCAGATACTCAAAGAGCATGGATTGCTATAGATCAGCAACCTGTTGCATACTATCATCTTTCAACTACACAAAACGGAGATGAGACGGTTACTATAGGACGTGTACCTGTTATTTTAAACGGTGAGAGAGCAAATCTTATAATTATATTTGACGGCGAGCATCCTAACGGATATCTGGCAGGAGCAAATACAGATTATAAAGATACACAAACAGAAACCATCGCAAAGAATATAACGGATATAGTTGAGGGAGACAGAATACAGTTTATATATGATTATTACGGATATGATGGAACATATCTGGATGATTATAAACTGGATGAAGAGTATGTGGTTGGAAAGACTACACCGAAAGTATCCTATGTACTTGTTAAGGATGACAATCAAATCACTTACAAATTCACAGATATATACAATAACAGCTATTGGACTCCGGCTTTAAAGAGTAAATAGATATTCTTATACATAATGTATGTAATTAGCAAATATTTTGTAAACACAATGTAAGATATAAAATACAAAATTGGTTTATACTATATAAAGACAGTTAATCTGTCAGATTAACGATGGTATAGGAGAGAAGGAGGAATGATGAAAAAAGGTTTAATCAAATCAGCAGCAATTTTATTTGCAGCATTCAGTCTTGGCGGTGCGGTAGTTCCCCCGGTGACAGCGCAGGCAGCAGTTTTAGAGCGTATGCCGGCAGACAGAGGTGAGTGGCGTAGAGACGAGCACGGATGGTACTATATGTTGAATGTTAATGCAGGTACTTCATATGTAGCAGACAGCTGGATCAAGGACAACGGTAAGTGGTATTACTTTGATCACTGGGGCTATATGTACAGAAACGCTTGGATCAACTACCAGGGAAGTTCTTACTATGTAGGTGCTGACGGAGCAATGTGGTACAATGCCAGAACTCCTGACGGATACTGGGTGGACAGCAACGGCAAGTGGGTTAGATAATCTATATTATAAAATAAGAGCCTCAAGGATATCCTTGAGGTTTTTATTAGCATATAAGTATAATTTGTGCTATAATAAAGGTGATAATATAGTGTTATATTTCTAAAAGCTTTGGTAGAACTACTTATAAGCGGAAGGAGGAAATATGTTTTATTGGGGAGTTTTATTTGCTATATTTGCCATTGGAGAAATTATAATTCCCGGACTGGTTTCAGTGTGGCTGGCTATTGCGGCACTTATTATGATGCCGATATCTTTATTTGTTAAATCAATTGAGATACAGGTTATCATATTCTGTGTACTGTCATTGATCTTTATAGCTTTCTTTAGAAGTATTTTCAAATCCTTTATGAAGGGTAAGGAGAGTATGGATACTGAGAAGGTAAAGATAGTGAAGCTTACATCTGTTGAAGATAATAATTATATTTATGATGTAAGATTTAAAGGCGGTATATGGACAGCAATTGCAAATTTGGAATTGAAGCCCGGAGATATTGCCAACATTGATAAATTTGAAGGCAATAAGATAATTATCGGCAGAAATTAATTTATGTAAAGGAGACATAACAAATGGTAGGCGTTGGAATTATTGTTGTTTTATTGGCTATTATATTCGTGATTACGGTAAAGGCAATAAAGATAGTACCTGAGTCAAAAGTATATGTAGTTGAGAGACTCGGAAAGTATTCACAAGGACTTCGTTCAGGATTACATTTTATCAACCCTTTCTTTGATAAAATATCAAAGGTTATTTCATTAAAAGAGCAGGTAGTGGATTTTCCGCCACAGCCGGTTATTACAAAGGATAATGCTACTATGCAGATAGATACGATAGTGTATTTCCAGATAACCGATCCTAAGCTTTATACTTACGGTGTTGAGAGACCTATATCAGCTATAGAGAACCTTACAGCGACTACTCTTAGAAATATCATAGGTGATATGACTGTAGACCAGACTCTTACATCAAGAGATACCATAAATACAGCTATGAGATCTGAGCTTGATGAGGCTACAGATCCATGGGGTATCAAGGTAAATCGTGTGGAGTTAAAGAGTATTTTGCCACCTGAAGATATCAGAGTTGCAATGGAGAAGGAGATGAAGGCTGAGCGTGAGAAGAGAGCAAATATTCTTGAGGCTCAGGCTAAGAAGGAAAGTGCGATTCTTGTAGCAGAGGGTAGTAAGCAGGCTGCAATACTTAATGCAGAGGCTGAAAAGGAAACAGCTATAAAGAGAGCTGAAGGACAGGCACAGGCAATACTTGCAATCCAGAAGGCTCAGGCAGAGTCTTTAAGAGTGCTTTCAGAGGCGGATCCAAGCCAGAAGGTACTTACACTTAAGGGACTTGAGGCATTCCAGAAGGTAGCTGACGGAAAATCAACAAAGATTATCATTCCTACAGAGCTTAGCGGACTTGCATCATTAGCTACAAGCTTTGCCGAGTTAAATCAAAAAGTTGAATTGAAAAAAGAACAGTAATACAAGAAAGGGGCTTTTGTCTATGCACAAAAGTCCCTTTTTAAAAATCATATTAAGTTTCTTTGCTTGCAGGTAAAGAGAAGATAAATTCGGTACCGACACCAACGGTACTTATAACATCTATATTCTCTCCATGAGTCTGTAATATTTCTTTTACTATTGCAAGTCCAAGCCCTGTACCCTTTTTATCCTTACCTCTGGAGAGGTCTGATTTATAGAATCTGTCAAATACCTTGGACTGTTCATTCTTTGCAATACCTATTCCGGTGTCCTTAACTGAAATAAAAATTTTCTCCTTTTTTAAACTGGTCTGTACAATGATAGAAGAGTTTTGAGAGGAAAATTTTATAGCATTATCAATAAGATTATAAAGTACCTGCTGTATCTTTGCATAGTCACCGATAACATATTGTGAGACATTGGAAAATATCAGCTCTATTGTAATATTCTTACTGTTACACTGTACTTCAAAGCTGCCTGCGGTATCTCTGATCATCTTGTTTATATCAAAGCTTGTTTTATTAAGCTTTACACTTTCAATCGAATCCAGTGAAAGAATGCTTTCCGTAAGCTTTGTAAGTCTGTTTGTCTCATCAATAACTCTTGTAAGGTATTTTTCCTGCATCTCGGGAGGAATAGTACCGTCCAAAATAGCCTCAAGATAGCCCTTTATAGATGTTAAAGGGGAGCGAAAATCATGAGATACATTTGAAATAAACTTTTTTTGATAATTTTCGGTATCATCAAGTTTATCTGACATATAGTTTAGTGTTGCCGCAAGGTAACCCATCTCGTCATTTGAATGTACTTTTATTTCATATTTTAAATCCCCTTCGGCATAGGCTTTAGCACCATTTGTTATTTTCCTAAGTGGAGAGTAAACAATACGCTGAAATACTATTAAAATAATCAGTGAAAGTAAAAATACTATCAGAGAGGTCATATATACTATATTCAAGATATGGTACTGGCTCTTTGTAACATTTACCATAGGCAGGTGGATGACCACATAGCCGTAGGTACGAAAGTTACCTGTAATAGGTGCGGAAACACTCAGATAATCCTCATCAAATGAGTTAAAGTAATTTCCGACCATATAGGATTTATTACCGGTAGCGGTAGGATCAAAAATCCGAGATAATATCCGAAACTCTTTTTATTTTCGGCATCGACTATTATTTTGCCGTTTCTGTCCATTACCCATATTTTTGCATTCAGGAAAGTAGCTACGGCTTTCAGCTGCGGATAACTTTCCGCCAGTGAGATATTTTGTCCCTCATATACTGTAGAGTAGGTAGAGGCGATAAGATTAGCCTCATCATAAAGCGTCTGACTTCTGGAATCGACCAGATATGAATAGGTCAAATGGCTGGAAATAGTCGCTATTGCCACAAAAACCCGCTATACCGAAAAACTATATAAGCTAAAAATAAATTTCAGATATAGAGAGTTTCATTTTTTTAACCTCAAATTTATATCCGATACCCCATACAGTGGATATTGACCAGAACTTATTGTCATGTATTTTTCTCACGCAATCTCTTAATATGTACATCTACAGTTCTGGTATCACCGATATATTCATAACCCCAGATATTATCAAGCAACTGTTCTCTTGTAAACACCTGATTGGGATGAGAGGAGAGGAAGTATAAAAGCTCCAGCTCCTTTGGCGGCATTTCAACATTCTTTCCAAGGTATGTTACCGCATAATTTGTCATATTCACGTTTAAGTCGGGATATTCCACATATTCTCCACCTGTATGTACCTCAGGCAATGAGATTGTACTGTTGTTGTATCGCCTTATTACAGCCTTTACTCTGGCGATAAGTTCTTTTGAGTCAAAAGGTTTTATCATATAGTCGTCGGCACCAAGTTCCAGACCGAGAACTTTATCAAATACTTCACCTTTGGCTGAGAGCATTATTATAGGAGTACCCGACTTTGCTCTTATCTCCCTGCAAACCTGATAGCCGTCAATACCCGGCAGCATAAGGTCAAGAAGAACCAAATGTGGTTTGAACTCATCAAAATCCGAAAGGGCAGATTCTCCGTCACCCACTATTTTTGTTTCGTAACATTCCTTCATCAAATATAATGAAATAAGTTCCGCTATATTCTCATCATCATCTACAATTAAAATTCTTTGTTTTTCTGCCATTTTTCACCTATATTATATTATTTAAAACGTACGATAGTTACAGCATTACCGCCTTCATTAAAAGTCTGCAAGAGAATAGCTCTTGATAAAGGTCTGCCTTTTCAGATAGGCATGTATACCCTTTTGCAATGCACCTGTACCTCTTCCGTGAATAATCCTTACGCCCGGAAGATGAGCAAGCAGAGCATCATCCAGATATTTATCAAGCTCGGAGCATGCCTCATCCACATTTTTTCCTATTACATTTATCTCTGTGGATATTGTAGCGGATTTTACCATTGAAGAACTTCTTGTTCTTGTCTTATTCTCAGGTTTAGTGCTTGGCTCTTCAACCAAAGCTACATCGGATATATTTACCTGAGATCTGAGTATACCCATCTGCACAAAGAAATTACCGCTTTGATTTGGCAGAGAAGATACTATACCGTCAAGATTCAGACTTATAACATGTACACTGTCACCAAGTTTAAGTTCTTTAGGCTTTTTGGCCTTTACAGTATTTTGCTTTTATCTCGGTAGCCTTGGTGTTTTTATTTATAGATTCTCGAAGTCTTGTTCTTTGCTCTTCAAGAGCCGAGCCCAGACCTGCGCCCGATGCTATTTTTGTTGATATTTTTAATAGTATCGTCAGCGGTTTCCTTTGCTTCCTCCAAGATCTTTCTGGCAGCCTCTTTTGCTTCTTCCAAAATCTTTTCTTTTCTTGCGGCAAGATTTTCTTCCTGCTTATTATAATGCCTTTTCAGGCTTTCAATTTCTCTTTTATATTTTTGAATGGATAATTTATCCTTCTCTATTGTCTGTCTGTCATTTTCAAGCCTTGTGAGCAGATCCTCAAAGTCCTTTGCGTCCTTTTCAAGGTGAGTATCCGCCTCTGAAATTATATAATCCGGAAGTCCAAGCTTTCCGGCTATGGCAAAGGCATTTGACTTACCGGGTACGCCTATAAGGATTCTGTAAGTAGGAGAGAGTGTGGCAACATCAAATTCACATGAGGCATTTTCAACACCCGGTTCATTCAGTGCAAACACTTTCAGCTCACTGTAGTGAGTAGTGGCAATACATCTGCTTTGCATTCTGTGAAGGAATGAGAGTATTGATATGGCAAGTGCCGCACCTTCTGTAGGGTCGGTACCTGCACAGAGCTCATCAAAAAGACAGAGTGAATTGGCATCCGCATGATTTAAAATATAAACAATATTTTTCATATGGCCTGAGAAGGTGGAGAGGGATTGCTCTATACTTTGCTCATCGCCTATATCAGCAAACACATCACTAAATACTGAAAGTTCACTTCCTTCAAAAGCAGGTATATGAAGTCCTGACTGTCCCATAAGAGTGAACAGGCCCACTGTTTTCAGAGATACCGTTTTACCGCCGGTATTAGGTCCGGTGATAATCAGTAAATCATAATGCTCACCTAATGATATATTAATAGGTACCACCTTTTTTGCATCAAGCAAAGGATGTCTGCCTTCTTTTATATTTATATAATGCTTTGAGTTAAACTTGGGCTCACTTGCATTCATCTTCTTTGAAAGATTTGCCTTGGCATATACAAAGTCAAGGAAGATGAGAGTTTTTGCATTTTCTCTGAGGATTTCAATATATTGTGCAGCCAACAGACTCAAGTTTTCAAGTATTTTTTCTATCTCTTTCTTCTCGTCCATGGCTAAAGACTTCAGCTCATTGTTCATTCGGATTACAGCTATCGGCTCAATAAACACGGTGGAACCGGTAGATGACTGGTCATGTACAACACCTGAAACCTTGTTTTTATACTCACTTTTTATAGGAAGACAGTAAGCACCGTCTCTTTGAGTAATTACGGCATCCATAAGATATTCTCTGTGCGCATTAAGAATATTGTTGAGTTCCGTATGCATCTTTGAGTTTATCTGCTTTATTTTTCTTCTTATATGGCTAAGTTCGGGTGAGGCATTATCTGCCATTATTTCTTCAGAAATTATACATCTTGAAAGTTCCTTTTTCAGGTCCTTAATTTCATCAAGTGATCTGAAATATTCTTCAAGCACATCATAGTCCTCTTCCTCCGAGTGGAGACCATAAGTAATAGCTTTTGAAGCCGCATTGAGGATTGATAGAACTTTCATAAGCTCAGGTTGTGAAAGCGATGAGCCTATTTCAAGTCTTTTTAAAGAGTCCGATATATCCTTTACTTCAGATAAAGTAAGGTTTCCTTTAAGTCTTATTCTGTCCACTGCAGCAGTGGTATAAGCCTGATTTTTTTGTATCTCCGATATATCTGTATACGGCTGTAATTTAATACAAAGCCTTTTTGCAGGCTCGCTGCTTGCCATATCTACAAGCATATTTATTATTTTTTCATATTCAAGTATTTTTAAAGTTTTTTTATTCATAATATGTCCTTAAATTTTCACTGTAAGTGAGAGATAAAGGTTTTAAAAGTCTTTTATAATCTCAGAAATCATTATATCAAAAAATATTATTTATGACAAAAAAACAGCCTTAAAATCACAAGATTTACTTATGATTTTAAGACCGGTTAAATTATCTGTGTGATTGTTTAAACTCTCTATAAGCCTGCTGTGTTTCCGGTGTGAATCCGATAAGTGCATTCGGATAATTCATACCTATATAGGTTATAAGAGATACAACCGCATCCTCAGCTTTTTTATTATTTGTCAACATAACTCTTTGTTCACGGCATCTTCCGTCTTCAAACATATTTATCTGAAGTGCATAGTCGATACCTACAGTTATAACGGCATACATCTTATGTCTTGTTATATTGTGATATAACCAAACGAGATTATTTAAATTGAACATATCAAATCCGAACTTTGTATTAAGTATCAAATGGTTCTTATATACATAAGCTCCAAGAGATTTATCCACATAGTCTGCGATATTGTCAAGTTCATTTATATTATCTCTAAGTCTTTCATCGAGTTCACAAAGTTTCTCATATGTATCGGCATTTTTAGACTTTCTTGTGAAGGCAACTATTATCATTCCGACACCGATTACCATTAAAACCAAAGTTACAGCCAAATGGAAAGCTATATTCTTTGTAAGAGAGGTCTGTGAAATATAGAAGTCGTCATAGAGTTTTCCCTCTTCTCTATTTCTGAAAGTGGAATCAGGATCTACTTTATCCGCTATAGTGGAGAGGATAGAGGTGCTGTCAGTGTGAGGCTCCACCATCAAATATCTTACAGGAAGCGGTTCATCATCAGGATGTTCTTCGCTTGCATATTTGTCAAAGAATTCCACCATTGATCTTATCTTTGCATTGTTTGGATTTGCCTCCAAAAAATACAATCCGTCATCTCCAAATACGGTGTAGACTTCCGATTTACCGTCATCAGTTCCATATCCTGTATCAAGCATATCATATATGGCTAGTGAATAGATACTTTCCGTGTCGTTAGAGGCTGCAGAAGTAAAGTAGTAACCGTCTTTGTACATCTTTTCAGCCGAGTTAAAGGTCAGTAAAACCTCTTTGTTGTACATGGCATAGAAAATACCGCCAAGTATCAGTGCAATACCTATCAAGATATTGGCTATAAATGTTGATTTGCTTTTAAAATTCATAATCTCTCCCAAAAATTTTATAATGTCATTCCTTTTCTACCGTGGCATTGTTTATACTTCTTTCCGCTTCCACATGGACATGGATCGTTAGGATAAACCTTTGCTTCAATACGAATAGGCTTCTTTACGGTACTGTCATCTTTATTTGTACCGGTTACTTTAGCAACAGGCTCTCTTTCTACCTTCTGCTCAACCTTGACATGGTAGAGAATACGCACTGTATCTTCAGCGATACCGACAGTCATCTCATCAAACATATCATAGGCGGCCATCTTGTATTCTACGAGAGGGTCTCTTTGACCAAGTGCCTGTAATCCGATACCCTGACGAAGTTGTTCCATATCGTCGATATGATTCATCCACTTGTTATCGATAGCCTTTAATAAAACTACACGCTCAAGCTCACGAATCTTTTCGGCATCAGGGAATTCAGCTTCCTTGGCTTCATAAAGTTTAACAGCCTCTTCTTTCAGCTTATGAATAAGTTCATCCTTTTTCATATTGTCTACAGTACTGTAGTCAGCCGGAGTCAGAGGAATGATTGGCAATAAAATTTCATGCAACTCTGTAATATTCCACTCGGAAGAAGGTACTTCATCTGAGATAGCCATGTTTACAGAACGTTCTATCACATCATTTATCATACGAAGAATGGTATCACGCATATTGTCGCCTTCAAGTACCTTGTTTCTTTCTTCGTAGATAACTTCTCTTTGTTCGTTATTTACTTCATCATACTTTAAGAGGTTTTCTCTTATACCGTAGTTGTTGCTCTCAATCTTCATCTGAGCTTTTTCAATAGCTCTTGTAAGCATGCTGTGCTGAATTTCTTCATTTTCAGGAACACCGATGGCATTAAAAATCTTTATAAGTCTTTCTGAAGCGAAGAGTCTCATAAGGTCATCTTCAAGTGAAATATAGAACTTTGATTCACCCGGATCACCCTGACGACCTGAACGACCTCTAAGCTGGTTGTCGATACGTCTACTTTCATGTCTTTCAGTACCTATAATCTTAAGACCGCCTGCTTTAACAGACTCAGGATCAAGCTTGATATCGGTACCACGACCTGCCATGTTGGTAGCGATGGTAACGGCACCATGTATACCTGCTTTTGCAACAATTTCAGCCTCTTTTTCATGGAACTTTGCATTAAGTACTTCATGAGGTATTCCCTCTTTTTTAAGCATCTTTGAGAGCATCTCGGAAGTCTCAATAGTAATGGTACCTACAAGTACAGGCTGTCCCTTAGCATGAGTTTCTTTAATATCTTCAACAACGGCATTGAACTTTTCTTTTTTAGATTTATAAACCGCATCCTCGTGGTCAATTCTTGCTATAGGCTTATTGGTAGGTATAGCGATAACGTCCATACCGTAAGTATTTCTAAACTCCTTCTCCTCAGTAAGAGCGGTACCGGTCATACCTGCTTTCTTTTTGAACTTGTTGAAGAAGTTCTGGAAGGTAATAGTAGCAAGAGTTCTTGACTCTCTTTGAACATTTACATGCTCCTTAGCCTCGATAGCCTGGTGCAAACCGTCGGAATATCTTCTACCCGGCATTATACGGCCTGTGAACTCATCTACGATAAGAACTTCGTCATCTTTTACAACATAATCCTTATCTCTGAACATAAGATTGTTGGCTCTGAGCGCAAGGATAATACAATGCTGTATTTCAAGGTTTTCAGGATCTGCAAGGTTGTCGATATTGAAGTATTTCTCAACTTTTTTGATACCTTCTTCTGTAAGGTTTACGACTTTGTCCTTCTCGTTTACGATAAAATCACCGGTCTCTTCGATTTCATCGCCCATAAGAGCACCCATCTTTGTAAACTCGGCACTTGCCTCACCTCTTTCAAGCTGTTTTGCAAGCATATCACAAATCTCATAGAGCTTTGTGGATTTACCTGACTGACCTGAAATAATAAGAGGTGTTCTTGCCTCATCTATAAGGATTGAGTCAACCTCATCGATGATGGCGTAATCAAGTGAACGTAAAACCTGATCCTTCTTATATATAGCCATGTTATCACGAAGATAGTCAAAGCCGAGCTCATTGTTGGTTACATATGTGATATCACAGGAATACTGCTCCTGTCTTTGCTCCGAGTTCATAGAGTTTAAGACACAGCCTACGCTAAGTCCCAAGAATCTGTGAATCTGTCCCATCTCATCGGCATCACGCTGTGCAAGATAGTCGTTAACAGTTACTATAAGTACACCTTTACCTGCAAGGGCATTCAAATAAGCCGGACAGGTAGAAACAAGAGTTTTACCCTCACCGGTTCTCATCTCGGCAATACGACCTTGGTGAAGCACCATACCACCTATAAGCTGTACTCTAAAGTGCTCCATACCTGTAACTCTTACTGAAGCCTCTCTTACAGCTGCAAATGCTTCAGGCAAGATATCATCAAGTGTTTCTCCGTCTGCCAGTCTTTGTTTGAACTTTGGTGTAAGTTCTTTTAATTCCTCATCACTCATGGCCTGCATAGTGGGGCGTAAGCTTTCTATCTTATCAATAATAGGATCAATTATCTTAAGTTCTCTTTCACTATGTGTACCAAATATCTTTTCTATAAAATTCATTATGGTTTCTCCAAAAATAAATTAGACTACACTACAATAATACATCATATAAGAAGATACATCAAATAGAGATTACTGTAAAAGCGCCTATCAATCAAGTTATTTTAGCACTTAGCGAATACTTTAGCAACTTTTAGGTGAAATATTCATATTATGTTCACATATAGAGAGCGTAATGTAAAATAAAAGTAAAAAATAGAAGCTATAAAATAGGTAGAAAATAATTTTGCATAGAAAATTAAGGGGATACGTTGTACAATAATAAGACAAACATTCTTAGGAGACGATATGATAGAGGAAAAAGAAAATCGTATGGGAGTTATGCCGGTAGGTAAACTTCTTTTTTCTATGAGTACACCAATGGTAATCTCATTCTTGGTGCAATCACTTTACAATATAGTAGACAGCATATTTGTAGCAAGATACAGCCCCGATGCACTGGCGGCGGTATCTTTGGCATATCCTATACAGATACTTATGATAGCTGTATCTGTAGGTACGGGAGTTGGAGTAAATGCATTGCTTTCAAGATTGCTTGGAGAGGGTAAAAAAGACAGGGCGAAAGTGACTGCCGATAATGCTGTATTGCTTGCAATAATAGCGTCTATAGCATTTGCGATATTTGGAGCAATAGGTACAAAGGCATTTTTTAATGCACAGACAAATAGTGAGAGTATAAGAAGCCTGGGATACTCATATCTTTCAATTGTAAGTATATTTTCTTTCGGACTTATTTGGAAGTTACATATGAGAGAATATTGCAGTCTACGGGAAAGACTATTTACAATATGATTACTCAGGGTATAGGAGCAATTATAAATATAATTCTGGATCCGATACTTATTTTCGGACTGCTTGGAGCACCGAAAATGGGAGTAGCAGGTGCTGCAATAGCTACTGTGGCAGGACAGATAATTGCGATGATTTTATCATTTATCTTTAATATGAAATATAATGAAGATGTTGATATAAGTTTCGGAAAGCATATATTTAAAGCCTGATTTCATCATAATAAAGGATATTTATAAGGTCGGAATACCTTCAATAGCAATGCAGTCCATGTCAACTCTTATGATGCTCGGGTTAAACAAAATACTTGTAAGATATTCGGATATGGCGGTAAATGTACTTGGAATATACTATAAGCTTCAAAGCTTTGTATTTATGCCTATATTCGGATTAAACAACGGAATGACACCGATTGTTGCATACAATTATGGAGCGAGAAATAAAGACAGAATAATGAAGGCGTTAAAATATTCGTTTTTATCATCTGTTGTAATAATGGTGATAGGAACCGCAATCTTTTGGTTATTCCCAAAAGAGCTTATGATACTTTTCAGTCCGAATGAAGAAATGCTGAGACTTGGAATACCGGCACTTAGAATATGCAGTCTTTGTTTTATTTTGGCGGCATTTGACGTAATAGCTATTGCAAGCTTCCAATCGCTTGGAAACGGTATGTATGCACTGTATGCTTCATTCCTCAGACAATTGGTTTTAATACTGCCTCTTGCCTATGTGCTTTCAAAGATGTTCGGACTTGAGGCCGTGTGGTATTCCATTCCGCTTGCGGAACTGGGATGTGCATTTTTTGATATATATTTGATGAAGAAGATATACGATCAGAAAATTGCAAATTTATAGTATAAGTTTATGGGTTGAATTTTTATATTTTGCCATCGGATTTTGCCGGTGGCTTTTTTTGTGTCTGTAAATACGATTTAAAGCAAAGAAAATTATACAAATATCTTGGATTTTTTTGCAAATACTTTCCGATAAAAATTCGTATATAGTAAAGGATATCTGAAGGAATTCGTAAATAACAAATAGTAGTAAATATAAAAGATATATACTATTTATAAGAACTGATAGTAGGAGGTAAAATGGAATCTTACTTATTGGAAATGAAAGATATCAGCAAGTCATTCGGTGCCGTGAAGGCACTAAAGAAGGCTTCCTTGAACTTAAGGAGCGGAGAAGTGCTGGCTTTAATGGGAGAAAACGGAGCCGGAAAGTCTACTTTGATGAATGTACTTAGCGGATCTTTACACCCGGATGAGGGTGAGATTTTACTTGAAGGTGTAAAAAGAGAGATAAAAAATCCTATTCAGGCAAGAAGCCTTGGAATAGTAAAGATTCATCAGGAATTGCAGATCGTACCTGAACTTGATATTGCTGAAAATATTTTTCTGGGAAGATGGCAGACAGCAGGCATAGGATTTGTGCAAAAGAAAAAGATGCACGATATGGCTAAAGAATGCTTAAAGATGCTTGAGTGGGAGATAGATACACATACAAAGCTTAAGGATTTGCGTATCGGAGAGCAACAACTTGTAGAGATTGCCAAGGCTATTTCCTGTGAGGCAAAGATAATAGTAATGGATGAGCCGACATCGGCGCTTAGTGAACCTGAGGCGGGGAAGCTCTTCCATGTGATTGAAAAATTAAAGAAAAAAGGATGCGGTATTATTTACATTACACATCGTATGGAAGAAGTATTTAAAATTTCAGACAGACTAAGTGTAATGAGAGACGGAGAGTACATAGGTACCAAGGAAGCCGGGGAAACCAATAATGAAGAAATTATTGCCATGATGGTAGGTCGCTCGGTGGAGGATCAGTATCCGAAAAGAAATGTGAAAATAGGAGATGTAGTTCTTGAAGTAAAAAATTTAAGCTTCACTCCTCCTAAGGGAAGCTTTAAGCGTTCTCTAAAGGATATTTCATTTAATGTAAGATCAGGTGAGGTGCTTGGAATTGCAGGTCTTGCAGGTACAGGGCGTTCAGAAGTTTTTGAGAGTATCGTAGGAAAGTATGCGACTTGTACCACCGGAGAGATTTTGATGGATGGAAAGACAATGCAGATACGTTCACCTAAAGACGCTATCGCTGCAGGAATTTCTTTTGCAACAGAGGATAGAAAAGGAACAGGACTTATTCTTGGCAGAAGCATAGGAGATAATATTTCTCTGCCTTTGTATGATCGCTATGCAAGCTTCGGATTTATGAGAGACGGTAAACAGAAAAAAGACTGGCTGGAATATATGAAAAAACTTCGTGTTAAGGCCAAATCTCCGGCAGTACCTGTGGGTTCACTCTCCGGAGGAAATCAGCAAAAAGTAATTCTTGCAAGATGGCTTTTGACAAAACCTAAGGTGCTTTTACTGGATGAGCCTACCAGAGGTATAGATGTAGGGGCAAAAGAGGAGATTTATCTTTTGATCAATGAGCTGGCGGCATCGGGACTTGCTGTAGTGGTAATATCTTCGGAACTTCCTGAAGTAATAGGAATTTGTGACCGTATCATTACTCTTTGTGAAGGCAGACTTACAGGAGAGATTTCAAAAGAAGAGGCTACTCAGGAAATATTACTGGCGGCAGCCACCAATAGAAAGGAAGTAGTGGAGGCTTAATCATGGATGCTGATAAATTAAAGATTCAAAAAATAGAAAGTTTTTTAAAACAATTTCAAAGCTATATTGCGCTTATAATTATAGTAGTGGTGGCTACACTTATAAATATCAAGGACGGAGAAAATGTATTCTTAAGTGTTCCAAACCTTATGAATGTACTTCGTGCAGTTCAGAAACCGGTATTATTGCCATAGGTATGACAATGATACTTATCTTAGGAGACATTGATCTGTCTGTAGGATCAATAGTCGGATTGGTTTCCACAGGTTGTGCCTCACTTATGGTAAGAAACGGACTTGGAATGTTTCCGGCAGTGCTTTTAAGTTTACTTATAGGTGGATTATACGGTTTATTTAACGGATTATGTGTTACAAAGCTTAAACTTCAGGCTTTTATAGTTACGCTTGCAAGTATGAATATTGCAAGAGGTTTGGCAAGATTTTGGTCAAACGGAGTCGGAATTCCTTTGGCATATGGTGAAGGAGAGGGATTTGCACCTCCTGCATTCGGATTATTGCAGGAAAAGGCTTTCGGAGTGATACCGGCACCTGTAATTATATTTATAAGCTTACTTTTGATCTTTCAATGTGTGCTTTCAAAGACATCTTTCGGAAGAAAGGTTTATGCAATCGGTGGAAACAAAAATGCGTCCTATCTTGCAGGTATACCTGTAGACAGAATAAAGATAATAGCATTTATGCTTTGCAGTATGTTATCTGCGGTAGCGGCTATGATACATGCGGCACAGATAAGTCAGGGCGGACCTAATGAAGGTATAGGATATGAGCTCAATGCTGTAGCGGCCTGTGCTATAGGCGGAACTTCACTTGCCGGCGGAAAAGGAACAATGATAGGCACCTTGGTAGGTGCGATAATCCTCGGATTACTTGACAATGTGCTTGGACTTAAGGGAGTCAATTCAAATTTACAGTTGATGGTAAAGGGACTTATTATAATTGTTGCAGTATTTATGCAATCTGAAAGAAAATCTGATTAGAACTCTTTATACCGGAAAACGGTATTAAAAAATATAGTCTGCAAATGGACAGACACAAAAGGAAGGAGAATCGTATGATGAAAAAAGGTTTTAAGAGAATGTTAGGACTCGGTTTGGCGGCAGTTTGTGCATTCGGATTGAGTGCTTGTGCCGGTGGAGGTCAGAGTGCTTCTACAACAGCGGCTCAAAGCGAGGAGGCAAAGAGTGAGGCCGGAGAGAGCAAGAGCGAGGGGGCAACAGCACAGAAGAAGGAATTTGTGATCGGTATGTCACAGTGTAATCTTGGTGAGCCATGGCGTGTGGCAATGAATGACCAGATCAAGATGGCGGCTGAAAAGCATCCTGAATTCAAGGTTATCTATGCCGATGCGGCTCAGGATAACTCAAAACAGATAGCTGATATTCAAAACTTTATACAGCAGAAAGTGGATCTTATCATTACTTCACCAAATGAGGCAACACCGCTTACAAATGTAGTTAAGGAAGCTTATGAAGCCGGAATTCCTGTAATACTTTTGGACCGTAAGATTGACGGAGATACATATACTCAGTTTATAGGTGCCGACAATGTGGATATGGGTAGAGTTGCAGGAGAATATGTAGCCAATACTCTCTTAAAAGACGGCGGAAAAGTTTGTGAGATCAAGGGACTTGAGGGTACTTCAGGCGGAATCGACAGAGATAAGGGATTTAGAGAAGGTATTGCATCAAATCCTAAGGTTGAGATTGTTGCGGTAAACAATGCGGACTGGTTAAGAGAAAAAGCTATAACAGTGGCTGAAGAAATGTTACAGACAAATAAGGAAATCGATCTTTTCATAGCATTAAACGATCCTATGGCTGAGGGTGCATACATTGCGGCAAAGCAGGCAGGAAGAGAGAAGGATATCATGTTTGTAGGATTTGACGGTTTGCCGACTCCTGACGGTGGAATAAAGAGTGTTATCGATAAGAGAATCAGCATGACACAGGTATATCCTACAGGTGGTGCAGAGGCTATTCAGAGTGCATATGAGTTACTCGTTGAAGGCAAGGAACTTGAGAAAAACATCACTTTAAAGTCGGAGGTTGTAGTTCCTGAAAATGCTGAAGAACTTTTGACAAAATACGGCGGAAAATAAGAAAAGCGTGACGGTTTAAAAGTAAATAATGAATCCAAAAAGGGGGAGCAGATTACGCTCCCCTTTTTTGTATCCTCGGTTTTGTTGTCATATTCAGTGCTTAAAAACTGATATAAATTTACGGTTTATATGATACAATTAATAAGAGGTGGTAGTATGAAAAGAGATCTTCTGATATTTCAGGGAGCCATGATTTTATTTGTGGCGGTAATGCTGACTTTGGCAGGAAACTATATTTACAAAAAAGAGATGCTCCGTTCAAGGATGGGATATATTACAGAATTACAAAGGCAACTTGCGCATTCTTTTGAGGTGAAGATACAATCTGTGGATGATACATTACAGATTCTGTCGGAAACATCAGAGATTAAAAATTGTCTTTACACAAAAGATAAAGAAACCAAAATCTATCGTGAGCAGGCTGTACGTGATATTTTTGATGCTTATGAAAAGATTCATGGTGATTATTTAAATATGATCCTTGTATATGGGGACGGAGAAGATTATATCTCAAATGATATGTACAGACCGGTGCATGAAAGTTTCTATGGAGAGGACTGGTTTTTACAGGCGATACAGGAGGGAAGCGCCTACCGCTTTGACAGTGGACTTAGAAATCTTCAAAGCTGGAAGCATTATGACAGTGACAGCTATATTTCTATTGCAAGATCTGTACAGGAAGGTGACAGGACTCTTGGAGTGCTGATGGTGGATGTTTCTGTGGGAGAATTCAAAGAGGCCTATCAGAATCTGGAAGCCGATACTGAAAACTTTTTCTTTTTAATGGATGATAGCGGAGAAATCATTTTAAGTCCTGTAAACAGGATAGTATACAGAGTTGATCCGAAGTGGTTTGAAGGTAATGAAGGCGTTGTGGTTTCTTCAATCGGTGATAAAAACTATAAATTTGTGTTTAATCGTTTTCGTGATAACAAACTTTTGATAGTAGGGGCATATGATATGGAGGAGGAAAGTAAAATTCCTCTTCGTATGACCAGGATTTCAATATTTATGGCGGGAGTCTGCTTTGTGGCTGCTATGATATGGTCGGTGTGTTATCTTTTGGAAATAACTAAGCCCTTAACGGAGCTTTCGGATTTGATGCAGTCGGCTTCTGACGGAAATCTTGATGTCAGATTTAAGAGAGAATCTAAAGAGGATATAAGAATTCTGGGAGATGCTTTCAATAAGATGGTGGAGAAGCTTAAAACTCTGATGGAAATGATGAAGCTTGAACAAAAGCAAAAGCGTGAAGCGGAACTTTTGGTAATGCAGGAACAGATAAAACCTCATTTTTTATATAATACCTTGGATATGATAGCCTGGATGGCAAGGAAACATGGAGCAGGGGATATAGTGCATCTGATTGAAACCATGTCCGAGTTTTTCCGCATAAGTCTCAGCAAGGGTAAGGAGATGATTCCTTTAAAAGAGGAGCTTAAAATGATACAGGCTTATTTGGAGATTCAAAGTATGAGATATCAGGATCTTTTTTCCTATGAGATTTTCTGCTCACCGGATATAAGAGATGAGCTTATACTCAGGATGTGTCTTCAGCCATTGGTTGAGAACTGTTTGTATCACGGTATTAAAGAATCGGACAATCCACATGCAAAAATAATGATATCTGCAGAGGCGGTTAGAGGTGGGATTTGTATACAGATAAGAGATAACGGTTGTGAGATGGAAGAGGTGGTCATGGAGCAGCTAAACTCTTGTTTAAAGGCAAATGACTGGGAAAACTGGAAGGGCGGATTCGGTGTAAAAAATGTAGGAAGAAGGCTGTGGCACAGCTTTGCAAAGGGTAGCGGATTGCATTACTCAAAAGATGAAAACGGTTATACAGTGGCAACTTTACTGATTTTAAAAGAAGATGAGTAAAAAAGCCCGGAGGTGAGAATGAAAAAAGTATTGATTGCGGATGATGAACCTATGATCAGAGAAGGATTGGCAGAAATGCTTATGTCCTTTGATCTTGGATTAAATATTGTAGGTAAAGCAAAGAACGGAGTGGAAGCCCTCAGTATGGCCAAAACTTTAGGACCGGATATTATACTGGCGGATATTTGTATGCCGAGGCTTTCAGGACTGGATTTTATAAGCAAGCTTCGTGAAGTCGAACAGACCAAAACAGATATTATTATTATCTCAGGATTTCATGAATTTGAATATGCCAGACAGGCTATTTCTCTGGGCGTAAGGGAGTATCTTTTAAAGCCTGTCAAAGAAGAGGAGTTAAAATCCGTTCTTGAAAGATTGCAAGTACCTTTTAAGGAGATAAAAAAAGCAGAAGAAAGGTTTTTGTGTCGGACTGTTTGGAACTTTTAAAAGAGCAATATACAAACAGAGATATGGACTTAAAATATGCGGCGGAAAAGCTTTTTGTAAGTCCTGATTATCTTTCACATAAGCTGAAGGAAGAAACGGGACTGCCTTTTTCACAGTGGCTGGTAAAGCTTAGGATTCAAAGAGCGGCTGAACTTTTAGAAACCGGAGAGTATTCCGTAAATGCGGTTGCCGATATGGTGGGATTTGCAAACCAGCATTATTTCTCAACGGTATTTAAACAGTATATGGGGAAATCACCGAAGCAATACGGAGGAGGAGTATGAGAAAGATTCTTGCCCGTCCAAAAGAGCTGATACTTTTAGCTTTTATACTTGTTTGCATTTTAGGATTGTTTTTATCTGAAAAATTATACGGTGAAACTTATGAAAAGGTGGAATCATACTCCTGCCTGATAGGACTTAGCTTGCCTGAGGTAGAGAATCCTTCACATGGAGCTTTGATGGAAGAATTACATTCTGAAATGAAGAATCGTGATCTTAATATGATAATGAAAGAAGCGGGAGGAGATTTCCTGCAACAATGTAAGGATATTAAGCAGCTGGCTGCCTACGGTGTGGATGTGATGGTCATTTCACCGATAGATTCGGAAGCGGTAAGAGAGGCTATAAAGGAACTAAATATGCCGGTGATTATCTTGGAAAATCCGAAATTTTTTGATGTATGCAGTGTTTATATGGAGTATGACGGCATTTGGGGCGGAAGAGCTCTGAGTCATATGATTTTTAATGAACATTCTGATGGAATTTTACTGCTTAGATGTCCTGATTATGATCCTGTAAGCAGACAAAGGGAGGAAGCTTTTTAGCCGGTCTTACTAAGGAGCAGAAAGAAAGTTTGACGATACTTGAAGTCGGACAAAACAGAGACGAGGCGGAGAGATCCATGAAATATTTTCTTATTTCAAATACAGGTATAAAAAGCGGTGGCAGGACTGAGTTCACAGACATTATACGGTGCATATCTGGCGGCTGTAAAATTCAGAAATTTTGATATGGAATTTTACGGCATAGATAATGAGATGAGTATAAATAAGATTAGTGACGGAGACTTTCATTGGGTAGTATATAACAGCATGGCAAAGAAAATACTTGATGTGGGAGAAGAACTGTATCTTGGAAAACAAGTTGAAAAAAAGATTGAAATAGGGGGATGTAAGCTGATAATACCTGTCAACAATCAAAATGTAAATTTAGAATAAATAACGGTTTATTTATAATTCATTTTTTTCTGTTACAGATATAGTGAAAAATAAAAATTTAAATATAAAAGCAACAAAAATAAATTAATAAAAAAACATGAAAAATAATATACAAAACAACAAGTCGTATATGTGGTCGTTGTGTAAGATTGCGTTACAGATTTATTTAATTTATAATATACAAAGAAATTTAAGAAAAATGATAGTTTAGAATATGGAGGATATCTATGGATTATCGCAAATCCGCCACAGAAGTACTGGCGGCGATAGGAGGAAGCTCAAATATTGCTTCAGCCGCACATTGTGCTACAAGATTACGTCTTGTAATTGTTGATAACAGTAAGGTTGACAAAAAGACCATTGAAAACATTGACGGTGTAAAAGGCGTGTTTGAAGCTTCCGGACAACTGCAGATCATATACGGTACAGGCACTGTAGATAAGGTTTATGATGAGTTCATACATGTAGCCGGAATATCCGGAGCTACAAAAGAAGAGGCTAAGGCGGCGGCTGCAGCCAATACAAATATATTTCAGAGATTTATAAAGACTCTTGGAGATATTTTTGTTCCGATAATACCTGCAATCGTTGCTTCAGGATTTTTGATGGGAATCATGAATGCATTGGACTTCATGGTGGCTAACGGATTTTTGAATATTGATACATCATCATCAATATATGTGTTTGCAAATCTGTTTTCCAATATTGCCTACATATTCCTGCCTATACTTATAGGATATTCGGCAGCGGGAGTATTTGGTGGAAATCAGTATCTTGGTGCGGTTATCGGTATGATAATGATTCATCCGAATCTTACAAACGCATGGAATGTGGCAACGGCTACAGATATAGCAACTCAAAGTGTATTTTTCGGTCTTTGGAAAATCAAGATGGTAGGATACCAGGGACATGTTATTCCGATTATGATATCGGTGTGGGTAATGTGTCAGATAGAGAAGAGACTTCACAAAGTTGTACCTGCAATGTTTGATTTGTTTGTTACACCGCTTGTTTCGGTATTTGCAACGGGTTATCTTGCACTTGCAGCTATCGGACCGGTATTTGTGTTTGTTGAGAACGGATTCTTAAATGCGGTACAGCTTCTTATAGCAATACCTCTTGGAATAGGTTCATTTATAATGGGTGCTTTGTATGCTCCTACAGTTGTTATGGGTATTCATCATATGTATACCATTATAGACCTTGGACAGATTGCAAAATACGGTGTAACCTACTGGTTACCTCTTGCATCTGCAGCCAATATAGCACAGGGCGGTGCTTGTCTTGCAATAGCTGTTAAGTCAAAGGATCCTAAGATAAAGAGCCTTTGTTTCCCTTCATCACTTTCAGCATTTATGGGTATAACGGAGCCTGCTATATTCGGTGTTAACCTCAGATTCTTCAGACCTTTCCTTGCAGGATGCCTCGGAGGTGCTGTAGGTGCTATGTTTGTTTCTATTATTAAGCTTGGGGCAACAGGGACAGGCGTTACCGGAATATTCGGAATTTTGCTTACACTCTCAAATCCTGTAGGATATATACTGATGTTTATTATATCAATGGCGGTTGCATTTGCGGCGAGCTGGGTACTTACTCCGTCAAGCCTGATAGATGCAAATCTTGCTACTGAACCTGTGGAAGAAAATAAGAATGCCAAAGCTCTTGGAACTGTAAATTCTGCAGAAGTGGATACAGGAGTAAGAGTAGAGATTAAGAAAGATGAGAATGCACCTGTAGAAGTTGAATCACCGCTTAGCGGAAAGATAGTTTCTATGGAAGAGACAAAGGATGAGACTTTTATAGCGGGAATACTTGGAAAGGGTATATGTATTATACCTGACGGTGATACCGTATATGCTCCGGATGACGGTACTGTAATCGCTCTTATGGGACATGCCGTAGGTATGAAGCTTGACAACGGAGTGGAGCTTATAGTGCATGTGGGTGTAAATACGGTGGAACTTGGCGGAAAGCATTTTGAAGCATTGGTTGCAAACGGAGATAAGATAAAGAAAGGTCAGGCTATTATGAAGTTTGACGCCAAGGCAATTTCAGAGGCCGGATATCTTATGACCACACCTGTACTTGTAACAAACAGCTTTGAATACAGTGATGTAACTTGCGCACCTCTTGGAGATGTGTCTGTGGGTGATAAAGTGTTGAGCGCTGTTAAATAATATTAAAAAGAAACAACCTCAGATAATAAAATCTGAGGTTGTTTTTTACATAAATGCTCTTGGAGCCACACGCTTTATCATATCCAGCATATGATCATCCGGAGTGACAAACAGCAAAATGTTCTCACCGTTATTCGGGAAGATAAGACAATAAGAAGATGCCATATCCCCTGTGGAGCAGTCTGTTTTCTTACCGTTTCTTTGACCGTTCATCTTAGGTGATGAAGTAGGGAAAGCGGTTTCCAATGTCTTTAAATCCACATTAAGTACATTCTTTCTCTTTGTCTTATTGTATATAGCATCAATGGTAAGATCTGCATTCAATAAAGAATATTCATATTCGACAGATATTCTCGGATAAACCATATAATAAAATACAAAACCGAGTCCTACGGCAAGAATTATAGCAAACTGTATGTAGAGTGAGAGCATAAGCAAGAACACTATTGCTACAATATTGACTGCCGAGAGAATAATTGCTGTAGTATCAGGTTTATTCTTTTTTATAAGTAATTCATAAAATGTATCATTCATTGTTTTTCACCTTCAAAAAATTTGTAATAAGTATGGCGGTATTAAATATATTTGCACCTTCAAAGGTCTTTATATCAATACCGTATTTTTTTTCTATTTGCTCTATTCTGTAAACAAGAGTATTTCTATGCATATGCATATATCTTGCGGTTTCCGCAATACTTAAATTGTGACGGATAAAAGTGGTCACAAGCTGCATTGTTTCCTCATCTATTACTTCACCTATATGATTTTTCAGAAACTTTTCACATACAGATTTCGGAATATTATAAATAAGCTCACCGGCTCCCAGATCACCGGGACCGATTATTTTTTTGTCAGAATAAAAGATCCGGCTTATAGTCAGGGCCTGACTGAGCTCTGAATATTCCTTTGTCAAAAGAGATAAATCGGTAAATATATCACTGTATGCAATATATGCTCCTGTCATTCCTTCCGTCTCTATAACATCTATAAGAGGGTGTGCAATATTGTCTTCGCCAAGATATAAAAAGCATATATGAGTGGAATCCGTTATACAAAGATATTCTGAGCTCTTTCCCGGATATAGTGAGGTGATTATCTTTGTAATATTATCATCGACTTTTGTCGGCACATATATAAGATACAGGCGCATTTTGGTTTCAGATTTTATACCCAGTGCCTTTATGGCGTTTACCTGTTCCTTATAGGGATAAAAGCCGCTAAGTATATTCAAAAGAAGATTTGCACTTGAATATTTCTCCTTGTATGCAGCGGAAAGTTTTTTTAAATCTATAAGATCTATTTCATCTTCATTCTCAATACGAAGCTTTATTCCCGTCAGTTTATATATTTTATTTAATTCGTTTTTAAAGTCATTATTCATAAGCATATTATAGCTTTAAATAATGACTTGGTCAAAAGCATTTTGCCATAATAAAATAAAGGGGTAATAATTACCCCCTTATCATAAAAACAAATTAGTTTGTAATTGTAAGCTCTGTTTCCTTATCAAAGATATGAACCTTTTCCATATCAAGAGCGAACTTAGCATGGTCGCCTGTTCTAAGATTTGTTCTTGGATTTACTCTTGCTGTCATCTGGAAGCCTTCCACATCAAAGTATAAGAATACTTCTGCACCTAAGAGCTCATAAACCTTGATATCGGATTCGATAACGCTGTCAGGTGAGCTGTTGATAAAGAGCTCGGAATCATGCATATCCTCAGGACGAATACCTATTACTACAGTCTTACCGTTGTAAGAACCGTCTTTGAACTTGGCAATCTTTGAGATAGGAAGCTTAAGTGTATTTGCTCCGACCTTTAAGAATACATCCTCACCTCTGTTTTCAACAACCGCATCCATGAAGTTCATCTGTGGTGAACCGATGAATCCTGCAACAAAGAGATTGCAAGGAGCATTGTAAAGATTTGCAGGAGAATCAACCTGCTGTACAATACCGTCCTTCATAACTACGATTCTTGTACCGAGTGTCATAGCCTCTGTCTGGTCATGAGTAACGTAGATGATAGTAGCACCGAGTCTCTGATGAAGCTTTGAAATCTCGATACGCATCTGCACTCTAAGTTTTGCATCAAGGTTTGAAAGAGGCTCATCCATAAGGAATACCTTAGGATTACGAACGATAGCACGTCCCATCGCAACTCTCTGTCTCTGACCTCCTGAAAGAGCCTTCGGCTTTCTGTCAAGGAGCTTCTCAAGGTCAAGTATTCTTGCAGCTTCACGAACAAGTCTGTCTATCTCATCTTTAGGTCTCTTACGAAGCTTAAGACCGAATGCCATATTGTCATATACTGACATATGTGGATAAAGAGCATAGTTCTGGAAAACCATGGCGATATCTCTGTCCTTAGGCTCAACATCGTTAACTACCTTGCCGTCGATCTCAAGTGTACCGCCTGAGATATCCTCGAGTCCTGCGATCATACGAAGTGTTGTAGACTTACCGCAACCTGAAGGTCCTACAAAGATGATGAACTCTTTGTCTGCGATTTCAAGGTTGAAATCCTGAACAGCCTTAAAAACCGTTAGGATAAACTTTTTCAATATTCTTTAATGATAAACTAGCCATATTGCCTCCTAAAATTTATACGAATTTTATGTCTCAAGTATATTAAATAAAGCGTAGGCTTTCAATCGCATGCATGACCAAAAATACATAGTTTCTTTCGTCAAAATAACGAAGTGAGAAAGTGCCATATATGATTTACATAAAATCGGCATTGTGCTATGCTAAGAAAAATATATCGACCGTAAAACTTAATATGATAAAGGAAGTATACGATAGGTATAAATAATATAGCGAGGTAAGAAAATGAAGAAGGCATGGTGGAAGGAAGCGGTAGTATACCAGATATATCCGAGAAGCTTTTGTGACAGCAACGGAGACGGAATAGGCGATTTAAACGGTATTACAAGTAAACTTGACTATTTAAAAGAGCTTGGAATAGATGTGATATGGCTCTCACCTGTATATAAGTCACCAAATGATGACAACGGATATGATATCAGCGATTATGAGGATATAATGACCGAGTTCGGTAATATGAACGACTTTGACAAGATGCTCGCCACTGCGCATGAGAGAGGCATCAAGATAGTAATGGATTTGGTAGTCAACCATACATCCGATGAGCATCCGTGGTTTGTTGAGAGCAGAAGCTCTAAAGACAACCCGAAGAGAGATTACTATATCTGGAAGGAAGGCAAAGACGGTAAAGAGCCTACCAACTGGGGTTCCGCATTCTCAGGTCCGGCATGGAAGTATGATGAGAAAACGGATATGTATTATCTGCATCTTTTCTCTGTAAAGCAGCCTGATTTGAATTGGGAAAATCCTAAGGTGAGAAAAGAAGTTTTTGATATGATGACAAGATGGTGTGAGAAGGGTATTGACGGCTTCAGAATGGATGTTATAAGCCTTATCTCAAAGCCTGAAGGTTTCCCTGATGCAAAGGTTGTCGGGCTTTACGGAGATATGAATATCTGTGCAAACGGACCTAAGGTACATGACTATCTCAAAGAGATGAATGAAAAGGTGCTTTCAAAGTTTGATATTATGACTGTCGGAGAGACTGCAGGCGTTACGCTTGATGAGGCGAAAAAGTATGCAAACAGTGAGGGCAGTGAGCTCAACATGGTGTTCCAGTTTGAACATATGGGACTTGACGGTGAAGGAGACTTCAAGTGGTCAACAAAGCACATCCCTCTTGTACCTTTAAAGGAGAACCTTACAAAGTGGCAGCTTGGACTTGATGAGGTTGCATGGAACAGCTTATATTTTTGCAATCATGACCAGCCGAGAATCGTGTCAAGACTTGGTGATGAGAGCGAAGCTTACAGAGAACTTTCAGCAAAATGTATTGCAACCTGCTTACATATGATGCAGGGTACACCTTATGTATATCAGGGTGAAGAGCTTGGAATGACAAATACCGTGTTCAAGTCTGTAGACGATTTCAGAGACCTTGAGTCAATCAATGCATATAGGGAGCTTATAGAGAGCGGACTGTACACTAAGGAAGATATGTTCCCGAAGATTGCACACAAGAGCAGAGACAATGCCAGAACTCCTATGCAGTGGGATGCAAGCGAGAATGCAGGTTTTACTACAGGAACACCTTGGATAGCCGTTAATCCGAACTATAAAAAGATAAATGTTGAGGATCAGTTAAAGAGAGAAGACTCCGTATTTAACTATTATAAGAAACTCATTAGACTCAGAAAAGAAATTGAGATAATAGTATACGGAAATTATGAACTCTTACTTCCGGAAGATGAAAATATTTTTGCATATGTAAGAAGTCTTGACGGAAAGAAGCTTTTAACAGTGTGTAACTTTCAGTAAGAGCGAGCAAAAGTTTGACTTCCAAGGCTATGAAAATGCCGAGGTTCTGATATCAAATTATAACAGAGATGCTGGAGAAGACGGCATATTAAAGCCATATGAAGCGACTGTTTTATTACTTGAAAATGCATGAAAAACGTGATAAAATGTTGACAAATATAATAAAGATACTCAATGGAGGAGAATAAAATGAAAAAAAGATTCTTGAGTGTTGCAGCAGGTGTGCTAGCTGTATCTGCTATTTTGGCAGGTTGCGGTTCAGGTGCTGCAAAGAGCGACGGTGGTGCGGATAATCAGAGCAGTGCTGCAGAGACTAAGGCAGGCGAGAGCAAGGCCGACAGTGCTGCAAGCAAAGATGCCCTCAGACTTATCAACGGTAAGATTGAGATCGATGCACAGTTAAAGAAAGCTGCTGAGAAGTTCAAAGAGAAGACCGGACAGGAAGTTGTTATCGAGTCACTTGGTGGCGGTGTTGACATCCAGGGTCAGATAAAGAGCTACAAGGCTGCCGACAATATGCCTGATTTATTCGTTATCGGTGGTGACGGAGATTACGCTAACTGGACAGATATGGTTGCGGATCTTAGTGATACAGAGTTTGCAAAGAATACAGACTTTGCTTACAAGGATAAGGCAACAGGTAAGGTTGTAGGTTTCCCATATGCGGTAGAGGGATATGGAATCACATACAATGCCGATATCTTGGAGAAGGCAGGTATCGATCCGGCAACACTTACAAATTATGATGCTTTCAAGGCTGCTTTTGAGAAGCTTGACGGCATGAAGGATGAGCTTGGTATTCAGGCTGTAGCATCAGTTGCCGCAGAGGCAGGACAGATGTATTGGTCAACAGGTAACCACCTATTCGGTTATTACTATACAGGTGGTCTTGAGAGAGGCGACAACAAGTATTTTGATATGGCAATGAAGGGTGAACTTGATGATGAGAGACTTGGTGAATTTGCCGATATGACAGAGCTTCTTTTCAAGTATGCGGATCCACAGGTACTTGTTTCAGGAACATATGATGATCAGCTTGCACTTTGGGCACAGGGAAAGGCAGCATTTATTACACAGGGTAACTGGATTGATCCTTCACTCCCAACATACAATGTAACATTTAAGGCAGGTCTTTTACCACTTGCTTTCACAAAGTCAGATATGACAAGAATCCTTGCAGACTGCCCATCATGGTGGTGTGTATATAAGGACGGTAAGAATGTAGAAGGTGCTAAAGCTTTCCTTGACTTCCTTGCTACAGATCCTGATGCACAGGAGATTCTTGTAAAAGAAGCAGGTATGATTTCACCATATAAGACAAGTACAATAGAGCCTGAGACTCCACTTGCGGTTAGCCTTAAGAAGTATGTAGATGCAGGTGAGACATCTTCATGGGCATGGTCAAATATGCCTGAGGGACTTGCACAGAACGCACTTGGACTTGTATTTGATTCATTTGCAAAGGGAAGCATTACAAGAGATGATTTTGTAACTTTGATGAAGTCAACAATGGCTGACTACATAGCAAACAATAAGAAATAATATTTTAAAAATGCTTCGCAAATTATAGAACAGCCGAGTCTTTGAAGTTTTGATGGCGACTTTTTAAAGTCGCCATTTTTTTATAGAAAGATTTTTTAAACTAAGTTTATTGAAAGGAGTGAAAATTGAATACAGATAAAAAAATAATTCCTTTGGCAATGCTGGCTCTTGGAGCAATACTTACAATTTATGCATTGATTTTAGACTTGACCGGGGCTACAGGGGAGCTTAGAGGATATATACTTATTTTGGGTGTTGTTTTACTCATATTAGGCGTATTTAAAATGCCGCATAAGAAGCACACAAAGATAGTAAATATGGTATTCTTGTTTCCAATGGTATTTACATTTGCAGTGACGGTTATAATTCCGTTTATTTTGGGTATTATATATTCATTTACAGATTGGAACGGAATACAGGTTACAAGATTTGTCGGATTTGAAAATTACATTACAATGTTTAAGCAGTCGGACTATGTATATTCATTTGTAATTACACTTATATATACAGTTATAAATATGGTTTTGGTTAATGTTGTCGGATTTGTGCTTGCACTTGTTTGCTCATCAAAGATAAAGGGTACATCGTTTTTCCGTTCAGCTTACTTTTTACCGAACCTGATTGGTGGTCTTGTACTCGGTTATGTATGGCAGTTTATCTTCAATAAGGTATTTACAACCATATTTGCAGGTTCATTGTCAATGCTTACAGATGCCAACCTTGCATTGCTTGCTATTTTGATAGTAAATACATGGCAGTATGCCGGATATATAATGCTTATTTATCTTACAGGTCTTCAGACTGTACCGAAGGATGTACTTGAGGCATCGGGAGTTGACGGAGCTTCAGCACTTACAACACTGTTTAAAATAAAAATACCGATGATTGCAAATACATTTACAGTATGTATATTCCTTACATTGGTAAACTCATTTAAGCAGTTTGACTTAAACCTTGCGATAACAAACGGTGCACCGAGCCGTATTATGGGACCGAAGATTATTCAGGCTACAGAGCTTTTGGCTCTTAATATTTATAATACAGCTATCAGAAAGAACAATTATGCTCTTGGTCAGACCAAGGCGGTTGTATTCTTTATAATACTTGCAGCAGTATCCTTGACACAGGTTGCAATCAGTAAGAAGAGGGAGGTAGAGCTATAATGAAGGCACAGAAAACAAGAAATTTAATCGGCAGTATTATAGGCTTTATTATCGCATTCTTTATACTATGCCCTTTCTTCCTGGTAATTATAAACTCTGCAAAAACCAGTGCGGATATAGTAATAAGTCCTATATCTTTACCTAAGAACTGGGGACAGATGCTTGCAAACTTTAAGGGTGTTATAAACAATGACAACTTCAGTTATTGGAGCTCTTTCAGAAGCTCTTTGATAATTACAGTGGTTTCACTTGTGCTTTTGACATTGTTCTCATCAATGGCTGCATGGGTACTCAGCCGTCATCATAAAGAGGGTTGGTCAAACTTCATCTTTATGATGTTTGTAGCGGCTATGGTTATTCCTTTCCAGGTAGTTATGCTTCCTATACTTACAGTTTTCAAGAATATAGGAAACTTTACAGGAATACAGATGCTTTCAAGCTATAAGGGTGTAGTATTTGCTTACCTCGGCTTTGGAGGTTCCATGTCAATATTTGTATTGCACGGATTTATAAAGGGTATTCCAAAGGAGCTTGAGGAGGCTGCATGGATTGACGGTTGCTCTCCTGAAGGCACATTCTTCAGAATAATAATGCCTCTGCTTCGTCCGGTACAGATGACGGTTCTTATACTGAACGGTTTGTGGATATGGAATGACTATTTGCTTCCGTCCATTATGCTTGGACTTAACGGTAAGATCAAAACATTGCCTATCGCGGTAAGCAGCTTTGTAGGCTCTTATGTAAAGCAGTGGGATTTGATTCTTAGCGCCGCATTCCTTGCTATGATTCCTATAGTATTATTATTCCTGATTGCACAAAAGCAGATTATTCAGGGAATGGTAGACGGAGCTATTAAATAAGATTTTAAAGGGGTAAACCCTAAATATAAGCCATGCGAATCCGATTTTGCATGGCTTAAAAAATAAGGAGGAGAAAATGAGAAAAAGTGGAATATTACTTCATATAAGCAGCCTTCCGGGCAAATATGGAATAGGAAGTTTTGGAAAAAGCGCATATCACTTTGTTGACAAGTTAAAAGAGGCAAAGCAATCATTCTGGCAGATACTGCCTCTTGGAGCCACAGGATACGGAGATTCGCCATACCAGTCATTTTCTACATTTGCAGGAAATCCGTACTTTATAGATCTTGAACAGCTTATAGAAGAAGGACTTTTGACCAAAAAGGAATGTGACGGTGTAGATTTCGGTACAGACTTAAAGAGAGTGGACTATAAAAAGCTTTATGACGGCAGATTCGATCTTTTACATAAGGCATATGAGAGAGCTAAAGTTTATGAAGATGATAAATTTGCAGATTTTGTTTATGAGAATTCCAAATGGCTCTGGGATTATGCACTCTTTATGGCGATTAAAGACTATTTTAACGGAGAGCCTTTTAGTACCTGGCCGAAGGATATAAGAGAAAGATATGATTATGCCATCAATTATTATAGGGAGAAGCTTTACTTTGATATAGAATTTTATCAGTTCCTACAATATAAGTTTGATGAACAGTGGAAGAAATTAAAAGCATATGCCAATGAAAACGGTATAGAGATTATCGGCGATATTCCGATTTATGTGGCTATGGACAGTGCGGACACCTGGGCGCATAGAGAGCTGTTCCAGATGGATGAAGAGGGTAAGGCTGTAGCGGTGGCAGGTTGTCCGCCTGACGGTTTTGCTCCTGACGGACAGCTTTGGGGAAATCCGCTTTATAATTGGGGATATCACAGAGATACAGGATATAAATGGTGGATAAAGAGACTTGGAAAGAATTTTGAAAACTATGATGTTATCAGAATAGATCATTTCAGAGGATTTGATGAATACTATTCCATCCCTGCAGAGAATGAGACTGCGGCAGGCGGTCACTGGGAGAAGGGTCCGGGTATTGAACTCTTCAATAAGATAAGGGAAAGACTTGGTGACTGTAAGCTTATAGCGGAGGATCTTGGATATGTGACGGACAGTGTAAGAAGACTTGTAAACGACAGCGGCTATCCCGGAATGAAAGTCCTTGAATTTGCTTTCGATTCCAGAGATACGGGAAGCGCAAATGACTACTTACCTCACAATTATACAAGAAACAGCGTGGTATACACTGGAACTCATGACAATGAGACTGTGATGGGATGGCTTGATGATATTACGGAAAAAGAGTATGATATGGTGCTTGCATACTTTAATTTAAAGAAGTCCGACAAGAAGACCGAAGTCTGTGACGCACTTATCAGAGCGGCAATGGGAAGTGTCTCGGATACCTGTATTATACCTATACAGGACTATCTTCACTATGACCACAGGTACAGAATGAACACACCTTCCACAATAGGTAAGAACTGGATGTTCAGACTTACAGAGAATGAGATAGATGAGAATACCTGGAAGAATATAAAGTATCTGACAGAGTTGTATGGCAGAGGGTGAGAGATTAAAGATTGAAAATAAGATAAGGCTCTTTTGGAAAAAAGATATTTTTTAGTATTAAAAAAGAACCTGTCGGAGGTGTTTGTTCCGACAGGTTCTTTTAATGTTTTTAAATCTCTATAACCAAAGCCTGGTATCCTTCAAGTTTGATTTCTGTATCTGATAAGAAATCAACATTTTCCACATTGTTTAAAACAACCTTTTTACATTTTGAAGGAAGTTTTACAGTCTGCGGCTTGGTCTGAAAGTTGCCGAGTACAAGTAATGTTTGATTGTCGCCAACTCTCTTAAATGCCATCAATCTTTCCACCTCAGGGAGGTACGGTACGGTCTTACCATATACCACAGTCTCGGAATATTCAGGATTTTTTCTGAGAGCGGTAAGTTTTTTATAGTAAGAGAGCAGTGAGTCAGGATTGTTTATTTGTGATGCCGCATTGATTCTCTTATAGTCAGGGCTTACCATAAGCCATGGGTTTCCTGTGGTAAATCCTGCATTTTTGCTGTCATCCCACTGGAAAGGAGTACGGCTGTTGTCACGGCTATAATGCTTCACGGCAGCAAATGCCTCTTCCGGAGAAAGTCCGGCTTCAATTGCTACTTTATATTGGTCACGGGTTGATATATCATCTATTTGGTCCATAGAGGTGAAGTTTACATTCTCCATACCTATTTCCTGGCCCTGATATATAAACGGAAGTCCACGAAGCATAAACTGCATTGTACCGAGGAATTTTTTTGCGGTTTCGCTAAGCTCGTCTGCAGGAATATAGTGGCTCACACCTCTTGGCTCATCATGGTTTTCGATAATAGTGGAAATCATTCCGATATCACCGATCTTTTCCTGAGTCTCAAAGCAGCATCTCTTATAGTCATCAGGGGTGATAGGCTTGCAGTCGTACCAACCGTTTCTACTCTTTCCGAATATTGTCTCATTGAAGTCAAACATACTTGAAAAATAGCCGTCATCGCCGATGAAAAGCGGGATATCCTCTTCACGCTCGTCAAATACTTCGCCGACTGTGAAAGCATCATGTTTGGCAAATGTCTCATTTTTAAGCTCTGTAAGGAAGTCACCTACACCTATAGCATCCTCAAGCATTCTATGTGGCTCCACAAAGCCGTCTTCTCTATCCGGTGAGTAGCAATAGTCAATTATAGGGAGAGCCTTCTTTATATTTATAATGGCATCAATTCTAAAACCTGCAAGTCCTCTCTCAAGCCACCAGTTTATCATTGTATATATTTCTTCGCGAACTTTTTTGTTTTCCCAGTTGAGGTCAGGGTTGCTTTTTATGGAAGAGGTGAAGATAGTACTTGTTCGTACCGGGGATCTTTTCCCATGCACTTCCGCCAAAGTAAGAACGCCAGTTGTTAGGCTCTTTGCCGTCCTTACCTTCTTCGATATAGAAGTACTTTCCATATTCTCCGTCAGGATCTTCAATAGCTTTTTTAAACCACTCATGCTCGTCTGAGCAGTGATTTACTACAAGGTCCATAAGGATGTACATATCTCTTTTTTTAGCTTCTGCCAAAAGTTCATCCATATCGTCCATATTTCCGAATACGGGATCTATATTGTAATAGTCTGAAATATCATAGCCCTGATCCGCAAAAGGAGAGCAGTAACAAGGAGACAACCATATTATGTCAACTCCGAGATCTTTTAAATAGTCAAGTTTTTCTATAATACCTCTCAGGTCACCTATACCGCTTCCTGTAGTATCATTAAAACTTTTTGGATATATTTGATAAGCAACTTTACCATGCCACCATTTTTTCTTCATAAATAACCTCCTAAGAAAATATTTTTTTCTAAAGTCATAATTTATCACAATATCATATTATATGCAAATATAAAAAAATAAGGTGTAAGTAAGATACATACACCTTATTATAAAAATTATTTAAAAATTTTCTTTAAAACCACACCGCTACCTATCATAGACAGGATAAAAGCGGAAAATACTATCATAATTCTTTTAGACATATCCATAAAGAAGCCCTGTGGCACTATATTTATCAAATTGTCGGTAGCCGGATCAAGCATCCACAAATCATTGTTAAAAAAGATATGGTGGAAGATTATAAAATATTTTTCAAAATCTCCGGCAATAAGAAATACCAAAACGGCAGTTATGGCCAGAGTAATTAAAGTGCCGAATGTAAGTACATTTGACAAAAATGAAAATGCTTTACCCTTTAATAATTTTACCGATATAATGCAAAGAATACTGACCGCTATAAGTATATATCGAAGATAAACAGCTCCCACAAAAAGACCTCGTACATCCTCCATATGCGCAACCTCTCTTTTATTAAAGAAAGCCGTGTCGGGGATTCCTGCGATATTTGCATTTATATCGGAGAGCTTTTCTCTGTCACCTTTCAGATAGCTCATCATTTCTTTTGTAACATTCATAAGATCCGGCATTGAAATATCCACATAGCTTGTTACAGCATATTTCTTATATTCTTTTTCATAAAAAGAGAAGTCGGAATATGCCGCAATTTCTATGGATGTAACCAATACGATAAACATCAGTGAAAAGCTTAAAATAATTCCTAAAAAGAATCTAAGTATTTTCATTATGCATCCTTCCAAGACTTTATAACCTTTAACCTGGTGAATTCCTCACGATCCTTTTCTTCCAAAGCATTCGTGATATTCTTTGTGAGATTTTCATAGGTTGGAATAGTGATATTCTTTAAGGCATTGGCTCTTTTTTGAGTCTTTTTAATATTTCTTGCCAGACGATAAGCGGAATTTTCTATCATGGAGAGTCTTACGGTAAGTCTTTTTACTTCATTGAAGCATTCTCTGGCTTTATCAAGTGACTCTCTTGTAGCGTAATAAGCATATGTAGGCTCCATGGGAGAATCATCAAATCTTACAAGAGGTATTTCAGTGCCCATTACCGACCTGGTCTTTATCTGTATACTGTCTTCAACAGGCACCGAACCTGCGATATCCGATACGAAGTCGATACCCAATTCGATATTTGCATACATCAGTGCCTTGTAAGCGGCACCAAAGGTTGTATCTATTTGCTTTTGGATTTCCTTAGCCTCATCAATCAATCCCATAAGCTCGCGGATAAGAATATTTCTCTTCTTATCCATCAAGCCATAGCCCTGCCTTGCCAGTGCCAGAGAGTTTTTTGAGGCTATCAAATTACCCTTTGTCGGGAATGTATTAATATTCATATTTAATCCTCTACTGCAGCAGGAACTATATCACCGTTTGCATCAAGTACTGTCGGGCTTATAATACTGATCAAGTACCTTTGTATCTATTCTGTCAAGCTCGCCTCTAGGCATCAGACCCAGAAGTTTCCAACCGATTTCCAAGGTATCAAATATTGTTCTGTTATCATTAACAGACTGACCGATAAACATCTGCTCAAAGGCTCTACCGAATATAAGGTATTGTTTATCAGTATCGGACAATTCATCCTCACCGATAACTGATGCAAGTGCTCTGGCATCACCTACCTTAGAGTAGGAAGAAAAGAGCTGATTTGCAACATCCTGATGGTCCGCTCTTGTAAAGCCTTCACCGATACCGTCCTTCATAAGTCTTGAAAGAGAAGGGAGTACTGAGATAGGAGGATAGATTGACTGACCGTTTAAGTCTCTGTCAAGAACTATCTGTCCTTCGGTTATATACCCGGTAAGATCGGGGATCGGGTGAGTGATATCATCATTCGGCATGGTAAGTATCGGAATCTGTGTAACGGAACCGTTCACACCGTTTACAATACCCGCTCTCTCATATATGGTGGCAAGCTCTGAATAAAGATATCCCGGGAAACCTTTTCTTGAAGGAATCTCACCCTTTGAAGATGAAACCTCACGCATTGCCTCCGCAAAAGAAGTCATATCCGTAAGTATTACAAGTATATGCATGCCCTTTTCAAAGGCAAGATACTCGGCAACGGTAAGAGCCACCTTCGGAGTAATAAGTCTTTCAACCACAGGATCATTTGCAAGATTGATGAATGTGATAACATGGTCACTAACACCACTCTCTGCAAATGTTCTCTGGAAGAAATCAGCCACATCATGCTTTACACCCATGGCTGCAAATACAACCGCAAACTTCTCATCATCATTGTTGCTGTCACCCAAAGAAGATTGACGAACAAGCTGTGCCGCAAGTTCATCATGTGGAAGGCCGTTTCCTGAGAATATAGGTAACTTCTGACCTCTGATAAGTGTCATAAGTCCGTCGATAGCGGAAATACCGGTTCTGATATAGTTTCTCGGATATTCCCTTGTGACAGGATTTAAAGGCTTTCCGTTTACATCTATGGTCTTTTCCGCCTCTACACTTCCAAGTCCGTCGATAGGTTCTCCGATACCGTTGAAAGTTCTTCCGAACATTGCCTCGGAAACACCTATTTCCATAGGCTTTCCTGTAAGCTTGGTATGTGTATTTCTAAGTGCCATACCGTCGGTTCCTTCAAAAACCTGTATTACCGCTTTGTCACCGTTTATTTCAATGATTCTGCCCAGACGTCTTTCTTTACCGTTTACGGTCATTTCTACAATCTCATCATAGGCAGCACCCTTGACACCCTCAAGAACTACCAATGGTCCGTTTATGGAACTAAGTCCAAGGTATTCTATTGACATGTTTTACCTCCTATGCATTCTTTTCAAGTACTTTTTCGTAGAATGTGTCAATATCTTTTTTGTATTGATCCAACATCTCGAGCTTATCATTAGGAACATCATACTTTATGGAAGAAACTTTGTCCCAAATACTGTCCTGATGCAAAACACTCATAGGCATACCCTGATGAACAAGTGCTTTTGATTTCTGATAGAGATATAGTATAACGTCCATCATTTTGTACTGCTTTATCAGCGGAACACAAGTATCATCCTTGTGGAAGGCGTTTTGCTGAAGGAAACCTACTCTTATAACCTTCGCTATATCAAGTACAAGTTTTTGATCGTCAGGCAAAACATCCGCACCTATAAGTTTTACTATTTCCATCAGAGATGCTTCCTGATTGAGTATATATACAAGTCTGTTTCTGTATTCTACAAAGTTCTTATCCACATGCTCAGCATACCAAGGCGCAAGATCTGTCAGGTATTCCGAATAGCTGTCAAGCCACTGTATAGCAGGGAAATGTCTTGCATATGCAAGTCTCTTATCAAGTCCCCAGAAACAGCGTACAAATCTCTTGGTATTTTGTGTTACAGGCTCGGAGAAATCACCACCCTGTGGAGATACCGCACCGATAATTGATACCGAGCCTTCACTTCCGTTTAAGTTTTGCATCATGCCGGCTCTCTCATAGAATGCTGAAAGTCTGGAAGCCAGATATGCCGGGAAACCTTCCTCGGCAGGCATTTCCTCAAGTCGTCCTGAGATCTCACGAAGAGCCTCAGCCCATCTTGATGTTGAGTCCGCCATGATTGCAACATCATAACCCATATCACGGTAGTATTCTGCAAGTGTCAGCCCTGAATAAAGAGATGCCTCTCTGGCGGCAACCGGCATATTTGAAGTGTTTGCGATAAGAGTTGTTCTATCCATCAAAGGATTTCCGGTCTTAGGATCTATAAGTTCTGAGAACTCCTCAAGAACCTGAGTCATCTCATTTCCACGCTCACCGCAACCGATATAAATAATAATATTTGCATCGGACCATTTTGCAATCTGGTGCTGAGTCATAGTCTTACCTGTACCGAATCCGCCGGGAACAGCTGCAGTACCTCCCTTTGCAAGAGGGAAGAGAGTATCAAGAATTCTCTGACCGGTAACAAGCGGAACGCTTGCCGGGAATCTCTTCTTTATAGGTCTCGGAACACGAATAGGCCAGTGCTGTGTCATGGTGATCGGAATCTCACTTCCGTCTTCAAGCTGCAATGTGAGAATCTTGTCATTTATCGTATACTCACCGTCTTCAACCACATCCAAAACATAACCCTTAAGGTTTGGGGAGAGCATTACTCTATGTAATATTGCCGGTGTTTCAGGCACCTCGGCAATTATGGTTCCGCCGTCTATAGCCTGTCCCGGTTTTACGGTTATATGTGTTTTCCAAAGTTTCTTTGTATCAAGTGAATCCACACTTACACCTCTGGAAATATAGGTTCCGTCAACCTTTGCAATTTCACTTAAAGGTCTTTCAATACCGTCAAATATATTGTTAAGGATACCCGGCGCAAGAGTTACGGAAACGGGAGCGCCTGTACCTGTTACAATTTCACCGGGCTTAATTCCGCCGGTTTCCTCATAAACTTCTATGACTGTTGCATCGGAAGTAAGTCCGATTACCTCACCTACAAGATTTTCTTCTCCTACATATACCATCTCATGCATTTCAAAACCGGAATCATTTGATGTCTTCACTATAGGTCCGTTTATTGCAAATATAATACCTGTAGTTGCCATTATAGTACCTCCATATCTACATCAAATTTTTCCTTTGCTTCTGAAATCTTTTTTTCAAAAGAATTGTCAATCAGAATATTTTTTGCCGGTATAACGGCTCTCATACCGCCATGAAAAGGATATTTACTGATGGCTATATCAATATCATGCCTTACGGAAAGATCATGTGCGAGAGATTCATCATTAGGGTCTATATATATTTTCACCTCATCATTTCCCGCAAATTTCAATGCTCTTTCAATTTGTGAATCTATCAAAGCTACATATTCGGGAGTTTCCTGATACTCTGCGAGTCTTTCCTCAAGCTGTGCAAAAATCTTTTCCTTGAGCTCGGCAGCCTTTTTGCCGAGCTCCATTCGTAGTTTTATCTGTTCAAGAGCGAGCTCTTTGTTCATCTCTTTGTCAATCCTTGTGGTTTCAGTTTTGACTTCCATATCAGCAAGTCTCGTCTCACTGTTTTGGTAGTCTAAAAAGTCCTTCTCTAAAGCATTTTTATAATCTGAAAGTATTTTTTCAGCAGCGGCAATGGCATCAGCAGTGCAAGCCTCTTTAAAATGCTGTAGTTTTTCTTCTATTGTCAAGATAATACCTACCTTTTTAATCTTAATCTAAAGTTCATTTTGCAAGATTATAATCATGCAAACTGTTACAGTTTCAAGCCGATAGCCTCATTTACATAGTCTGTAATGAAGTTTTCGGATCTTCCGGTACCATGTCGATCCGGTATATCAATAAAGAGTGGTATATGTGATTCCATCTTATATTTATTTACAAGCTCGGGGTAATCTTTTGAAAACTTTTCCGTGAGAAGCACAATGCCGATATCTTTGCTCTTTATAACAAAATCAAGGGCATTTGTAAGTTCATGCTTTTCATGAACCACCACTCCTTCCACCCCTGCAAGTCTCATACCTGTAAGAGTATCCACATTATCACTTATAAGATACATTTTCATAAAATCGCCTTTATAAACGACCAAGAATCATGAATGCAACTACAAGTCCGTAAAGGCAAACACCCTCTGCAAGACCTACGAAGATAAGTGACTTACCAAGGATTGAACCGTCCTCACTGATAGCTCCAAGTGCTGCTGAAGCTGCCGCAGATACGGCGATACCGCCACCGATACATGCAAGACCTACTGAAAGAGCTGCTGAGAGGTATCCTAAACCTGTAGCTGATGAAGCTGCTGTTTCAGAAGCCGCGTAAGCATTTCCTGATAAGAAAAATACGCATGTAATCGCCATAACACCGAAGAACATAACAACATTTCCTGCAAGGGCTTTTTTATAACGACCCTTTGTCTTTTCGCCTATCATAAATGCGATATAAGGAACTGCGATACTTAAAATAAGGGCTGCTGCAAGTGTTACTTTTACTAATGTATTCATTTTTTTCTCCTAACTAAAACATAAAAATTATTTACTATGAATAAGGTTTAAATTGTCTTCCGTCTCCTGTATAAAATCTTGAGAACAACTCATAATACTCAAGACGTAATACCTGTATACCTACAATTAAACCTTCCATACCCATTACAAAGATATTCCCGAGGACAACAACTATCCAGTTGATATTGCCGCTTTCAGCACCTGAAAGCATAAGCACTACTTCCATCATTGCCGCATGGCTGACTGCAAACGCACCAACCCTGACAAAGGAAAGAGAGTTTGAAAAGTAGCTTAAAAGCACTTCAAAAAGCTCAAAGAATCCCTGCAGAATAAACATGCCTACACCTCCCTCGAGATGTATCTTTTTCTTTTCCAATACAGCCGATAAAGGCTCTTTTAAGAAAATTAAAATTAAAGGAAGCACAAACATTATAAACAGTACAATTGTCGCCGGCATATGATTACCTGTCATAAAAAGTACTATGGTAATAAGTGCCGATGCATAAAATACAAGTCCTGCCACACCGTTTGCGTCAAACAATGCTTCACCCGGTTCATTAAACCTAAGCTTTGTCAAAATACTTAAGATCATCATAAGTATTATTATTAACATACCCAGAGTTATTGTTACCACAAAGACCGTATTTAAATTTCCGATAACGGGAAGTGCAGTCATTGCTTTTGCAGGTCTTACCCAAAGAGGGCTTATTATATCTTCAAACCCGAATACTGAACCGAATAAGAATCCGAATATTGTGGAGAAGAATCCGCATCTGGCAATAATTGCCGCAAGCCTTAATTTCTTCTTATAGGCTATAATACTTCCGAGTATTAAAAGCACAAGACCTTGTCCGACATCTCCGAACATAAAACCGAACAAAACGGAATATGTCAGAGCTATAAGTATTGTAGGATCAAATTCCTTATAATTCGGCAAGCCGTACATTTCAACAAACATTTCATAAGGTTTGAAAAGGGCATTGTTCTTTAACTTTATAGGCGGAGTACTGCTTATTTTTGATAAGTTTCTTTCCGCAAGGCAGAAAGTACTCGGCTCATTTTCAAGTTCTTTTGCCAGTTTTTCGGCATCATCTTTTGTAAGCCATCCGCATATGATATAGAAGACTTTCTTATCTTTTCTGTTATTTCTGGTGGCTGCAGCATACTTTCTGACTTCAAACACCTTGTTGAATCTGTAAAGTACCTGATTTGCCAAAAGAAAATCTTCACGACTGTTTTCAAGTACACTTATTATCTTATTGTCGATACTAAGTATATTGTCCTGCAACTCTTTAATCTTTTCCTGAAGCTTTGCACTTGAATATTCAGGTGTACCATGGTACTCATCAGGCAGGAAAAATCTTTCAAAATGCATTGAAGAATATATAGCGTCTATTTGATCCGAAATGGCATCCGGTACAAAATATACACCCCATACCTTATCATCTATTTCTCTTGCCTTGTAAAAAAATAGTGTCAATACTTTCATACACAAAGTTCATAAACTTTTCATAATATTCCGTCGGCATGGAACCGAATCTGAAGTTTACATACTTAAAGTGCAGAATCTTTTCGGTGTCATAATCCAGTCCTATAAAATAGTGAACATTTTTAAGCTTTTCCTCGTATCCCGCAAGTTCCGATTCAAGTTCACTCTTTTTTTGTGATAAAGAATAGACCTTGTCTGAAATACTCCGAGTTATTTTGTCGGCCTCCTCGATACTCATGTGACGATTCGTGTGTAAACCGGTATCTTTAAAGTATTCTTTCAGTTCCTGTGATCTTGCCAAGATGTCCTTATAAGGATTGCTTTCATTAAAGGCATGCAATTCTTTGACATTTTTCAGCTCTGAAAGAGCATTTTCCAACTGGAAATCATACTTACTGATATAGGTTTCTATTATCCTGTCAATATCGTCTTTCGGGCCTGTGATATTCAAGAATTCCATTCTCTCAATCATGCGAAAGACCTCCTTGTTTCAAGTTTTAAAATATTAGAGACAATATCTTCCGGAGGAAGCGAATATCTTATGGATTCTATTATCTCTATAACTCTGCTTATCTCAAGTTCCCTGGAATACAGATAGTAGCTGAGACTTGCCAAAGAATACGGATTATCCTTCTTATGTTTACTATACAGATATTCCAATGTCCTCATATAAAATTCTTCCAGGCCGGGTTTGTACTTGAAAAGCTTTGCAGACAATTTTCCATAGTATGAATTGTCAAATATTACAAAAAACTCATCAAGATTTTGGGCCTCAACCATTTGCTTTATTTCATCTACGCTTATCTTATAATAATGTGGGATGAGAGTGGCATATACCCTTGTATTACTTACTTTATAATACTTCTTGGTTCTGTATATCCATTGCATATTAAGGAAATCACATCTTGTTCCAAGGATTGAGAGTACTTCTTTGCTTTCATCACCTTTAAGCTCTTTTTGCGCAAATTTGAAGCAAATCTCAAAATAATAAGAGTCAAGAGCAAGTGCATAGTCAAATATATTGGTACTTCCGGTAGACAATACCTGATTTGTACAATCATAATATTCCGTATTTTTCAGTGAATCAACAAATTGTGATACATCTTGTGCAGACATAAGCTCATCGATGTTCAGATTTGTTTTTGTACCCATATACTTGGAATATGATTTTAAATCCAAAGATGTCGGTCTATGACTGAGAATGTCTCGCAGTATACGCTTTAAGACATGGATTGTATTGTACATAGATACTAAATTCAGATATTTTCTTGGAGTACCCGAGTTGAATTTGCAGAGTCTTGAAAACTCTTCCAGACTACTTAACAATAATATTTGCTCGATATTCTCACGATGTAATGTATTGATGTCGACTTTTTAAATGCATCACGGTAGTATTTATAATGCATAAGCTCATTCATTGCATCAGTGATGGTTTCACATTCACATAATGATTTGAAACCGTCAATACTTATTAAATCACTTGACATCGAACGAATTTTAGTGGTAAGGGAAGAGTATTTAAATAAATTTCCCATGGCTACTCCTTAATCATATTTGAGAATAGCATATCCACATATTTATCATGGTGAGTGTCATACATGTCTTGCAGATTCCTAAAGGCCTTCTCAGACTGTTGTTTGAGTTCTGAAATCTTTTTTTCTTTAGACAAATTCATAGATTTCTGCAACTCGGCAATTCTTGCCTTTGTCTTAGCATCAAGATCTTGCTTCCAAAGCTCTTTCCTGGCGTTAATCTCAGCAGCGATTTCCTTTTTCTTTTGAACAGCATCATCAACGTAAGCTTGAGATGAGTCTTCTATTTCAGAAAGCCTGCTTATTATATCATCCATAAAACCTCCTTAGTAAATAGTATTATGTGATATACCATGTAAGGCAAACCACTCAAATATATTTCAGGCTATTCATGTGGTACATTTAATAGGAAGAAACACATTTGTCAAAAATATCATATACCTTTTTTGAAAAAAGTAAAGGGATATATTGTATAAAGAAGATAAAGAAAATATAAAGAAATATAAAGAAGTATAAAGCTAAAAATCACAAAAAAAACATGTATTTTAACGACAAACATAAGTGCACGCTATACGAACAGAGTCTTGAAAAAGATAATAGAATAGTGTATAATTGTGCAGGAAGTAGGCAATATTTAGCAACGGTGCTTGCCTACTATTTTTTGTACAAGCTTTTATTTCTATGTGAAAATATCTAAAAGCATAAAATATTGGCAAAATACTTTAATAACTTATAGAAAAAAATAAAAAAAGTAAAGGAGAGGGAAATCGTGTTAAAGTATATTATCAAAAGGTTGATATTCGGAATAGCAACAATATTCATCGTATCAACCTTGACTTTTTTCCTGATGCAACAAGTTCCGGGTGGACCTTTCGCTGCGGATAAGTCAATTTCAAAAGCGGCTCAAAAAGCATTGGAGGTAAAATATGGCCTTGATAAGCCTATCACAGTGCAGTATATAAATTATTTTAAAAATGCATTGAAAGGTGATTTTGGAATAAGTATAAAGCAAAGAGGAAGAGACGTAGCTCAGATAATATCCACAAAATTTCCTGTTTCTGCCAGAGTGGGTGGAATATCTATAGTCCTTGCATTAATATTCGGAGTGCCTTTGGGTTCCATTGCCGCACTTAACAGAGGAAAGGTACTTGACAGACTTATTATAATGTTTGCAACTTTGGGAATAGCGGTACCGAGTTTCGTTGTTTGTACTATTCTAATGTACTTTTTAGGCGTAAAGCTTGAACTTTTGCCTACATATGGTCTTACATCACCGTTAAACTACATCATGCCGGTACTGGCACTTTCGTTTTATCCTACAGCTTATATTGCAAGACAGATGAGATCTTCAATGCTTGACGTACTTGGACAGGACTATATGAGAACGGCAAGAGCAAAGGGTCTTTCAGAGAATGTTATTTTGTTTAAGCATGCACTCAGAAACGCTATTTTGCCTATCATTACATATATGGGTCCGCTTGTAGCGTATACACTTGTAGGAAGCTTTGTTGTAGAGAAGATATTCACTATTCCGGGACTTGGAGGTGAATTTGTAAGTTCTGTTATAAATCAGGACTATACAGTTATCATGGGAACCACCATATTCCTGGCAACTCTTATTATTTTTATGAACGTAGTGGTAGATATTGCATATACGATTGTAGATCCTAGAATAAAACTTAAGTAAAGCCTATAAGAAAGGAGAAGGTTGTCACAAGTATTTTGTGGCATCCCTATATATAATGAGCAAACATATTATTTCAGGGCATTTAAATTTATCGCCTGAAGATTTTTTGCCTGCCAGCAAAGAAGAAAAAGAAAGTCTGGTAGTGATGCGTCAAAGTGTCAGCTTCTGGCAGGACGGATTTCGAAGACTTTTAAAGAATAAAGTGGCACTTGCATCTTTGGCAGTATTTTTTGTTATATTGATACTTGCATTTATAGTGCCGATATTTTACCCATATAACTATGCAATACAGTTAAAGGGTAGTGAGAGACTTATGCCTATGCAGTATTCTGCAGGAGAACTTGCAAGAATCGCTGCAGGAGAGAAGGTATTTCCACATATACTAGGAACTGACAGTCTTGGAAGAGACTATGCCATAAGAGTAATGATGGGAGCCAGAATTTCACTTATAGTAGGACTTTTGGCATCATTTATCGTGCTTATAATCGGTTCAATTTACGGTTCCGTTGCGGCATTTACCGGCGGATGGGTTGACCTTATAATGATGAGAATTGTAGATATAATATATACAGTTCCTGATATATTACTTATAATACTTCTTACATTTGCGCTTAAGAAGCCTATGAAGCTTTTGGCGTCCGCACCTGGATTTGGTTGGATCAATGTTCTCGGTATAAACCTTATAAGTATATTTATAGTTTTTGCCCTTCTTTACTGGGTAGGTATGGCAAGAATTGTCCGTGGACAGATACTTGTATTAAAGGAGCAGGAGTATGTAACAGCTGCAAGAGCACTTGGTGCAAAGAGCGGCCAGATTATCAGAAAGCACTTGCTTACAAATACTATCGGTACATTGATTGTTACAACTACATTGCAAATACCTTCTGCCATATTTACAGAAAGCTATTTGTCATTTTTGGGACTTGGTGTGGCTGTTCCTATGCCGTCTCTCGGTTCACTTGCTTCCGATGCAATAACAGGATTGCAGTCATATCCACATCTTTTGTTCGCACCGGCAATACTTATCAGTTTGATAATACTTAGTCTTAACCTTTTGGGAGACGGACTCCGTGATGCATTTGACCCTAAGCTAAAGAATTAAAGGAAGGTAATTATGAGTAAACATCTTGTAGATATAGAACATGAGAGACTTTCCTTCTTTACTCCGGCAGGAGAGGTGAAAGCCTTAGATGATGTTTCCTTCTATGTAAACGAAGGAGAAGTGCTGGGAGTAGTAGGAGAGTCAGGCTCCGGAAAGAGTGTTACAAGCTATTCGCTTATGGGGCTTATAGCAAATCCGGGAAAGATCATAGGTGGAGATTTATACTTCAACGGATATCATATAAATGAAATGAGTGAAAAGGAAATGAGAAAAATCCGTGGAAATGAAGTTTCAATAATTTTCCAGGACCCTATGACCAGCTTGAATCCGGTATATACTATCGGAAACCAGATAATGGAAGTTATACTTCTGCATACAAATAAGAATAAAAAGAGGCTAAGGAAAGAGCAAAAGAGCTTCTTACTTTGGTAGGTATAAACGAGCCTGATAAGAGACTTAAGCAATATCCTCATGAGCTCTCCGGAGGTATGAGACAGAGAGTTATGATTGCGATGGCGCTTGCCTGCGAGCCTAAACTTCTGATAGCGGATGAGCCTACAACAGCGCTTGACGTTACTATTCAGGCACAGATTATAGAGCTTATGATTGAGCTTAAAAATAAGCTGGGTATGGCGATTATTATGATTACACATGACCTTGGTGTAGTTGCAAATATCTGTGACAGAATAGCGGTTATGTATGCGGGAAAAATTATAGAGAGCGGTCTTACAGACGATATTTTTTACAATCCTAAGCATGAATATACAAAGGGACTTTTAAAGAGTATTCCTAAGATGTATGAGGCTGATTATGAAAGACTTGTACCTATCGAAGGTACACCGGTGGATATGCTTAATCCGCCGAAGGGGTGTCCTTTTGCTTCCAGGTGTGATTCATGTATGAAGATATGCTTAAGAGAAATGCCGCCTGTTAAGAATTTCAGTGAAACTCATTATTCACAGTGTTGGTTAAATGAGTTGGAAGAAGATAATAATACAGAGGGAGAATCAGTATGTCTGAAAAAATAATTAGAGTTGAACATTTACAACAATTCTTCCCTGTTGGAGGTTTTGGTAAAAATAAAAAATATGTAAGAGCTGTGGATGACGTTTCTTTCTATATTGAAAAGGGAGAAACTCTGGGACTTGTAGGAGAGTCGGGTTGTGGTAAAACCACAACAGGTAGATCTTTACTTAGACTCTATGAGCCTACAGACGGAAGAATAATGTACAAAGACCAAGTGCTTTTTGACAGCGGAAAGGTACCTCTTGTAGATGAGAACGGTAATGATATTATCGAAAACGGTGTACCTAAGCTTGGAAAAAAGACAGCGGTAAATATGTATCCTTACAGAAAAAAACTTCAGATAGTTTCCAGGATCCTTATGCATCACTTGATCCGAGAATGACAGTCGGAGATATTATAGGTGAAGCTATCGATATCAATAAGATTGCGGCTTCAAAAAAAGACAGACAGGATAAAATCATTGAGGTTTTAAAGACTGTAGGTCTTAACTCCGAGCATGCCAACAGATATCCTCACGAGTTCTCAGGAGGACAAAGACAAAGAGTAGGTATTGCAAGAGCGCTTGTAGTAGATCCGGACTTTATCGTTGCAGATGAGCCTGTATCAGCACTTGACGTTTCCATTCAGGCTCAGGTTGTAAATATGTTTGAGGATTTACAAAAGGAAAGAGGGCTTACCTATCTGTTTATCGCTCATGACCTTTCTATTGTAAATCATATAAGTAACAGAATCGGTGTTATGTATCTTGGAAGAATGGTCGAGCTTGCAGATTCAGGAGAGATTATATTCAGACCGCTTCATCCATATACAAAGAGTCTTATCTCTGCAATACCTGTAGCAGATCCTAAGGTATCAAGAGAAAGATCGAGAATTGTACTTGAAGGTGAAGTGCCTTCACCTCTTAATCCGCCAAGCGGATGCCATTTCAGAACCAGATGTAAATATGCTACAGAGCAGTGTGCAATGGAAGTTCCGAAGTGGAGAGAAGTGGAAAAAGGACATTTTGTAGCCTGCCACAATATTGAGAGGATAAACTAGAAATTAGAACCTATTGGTTTTGATAAAAATATTTAGGAGGATTTATGAAGAAACAATTGGTTTTAGCTACATTGATTCTTACCGGTGCACTTGTACTTGCAGGTTGTGGCGGTGGCGGATCAAAGTCGGCTACAAAGGCGGGAGGCAAGATTCTTACTATCGAATTGGGACCGGAAGTGGAATCAATTGATCCTGCACTCAATACAACAAACGACGGAGCAAACTATCTCACATATCTTTTTGACAACTTGTTAAGAATTGACAAGGAAGGTAAGGTAGCTCCAAGTTTGGCTGAAAAATATGAAGTAAGTGATGACGGACTTACATGGACATTCCATTTAAGAGACGGCTTAAAGTGGTCGGACGGTTCGGATCTTACAGCAAATGACTTCGTATACAGCTGGCAGAGAATGATCGACCCTGAGGTTGCCGCACCATATGCGGAGATAACTCTCGGAATGTTGGAAGGTTATGAGGAGGCTATAGGTAAACCTGATGCGGACGGTAATCCTACGATAGATCCTGATGTTACAAAACTCGGTGTTGAGGCAACCGATGACAAGACTTTGGTTGTTCATATGTCATCACCTACACCTTATTTTGACAAGCTTGCAACATTTGCCGCACTTTCACCTGTAAAGAAGGATGTAGTAGATGCAAATCCTGACGGATGGACACTTGACCCTAAGACATATATATCTTCAGGCCCGTTCAAGCTTTACAGAGTGGAAATCAGGGAAGCTATTTAATGCTTGAGAAAAAAATGAGAATTACTGGAACAAGGATGCCGTAAAAGCTTGACGGTATCAAATGTCTTCTTATGCAGGATCAAAAATGCCGCATTCAGTGCATATGAGTCGGGAGATGCTTTAATGATTAAGGATATTCCTACACAGGAAATTACAACATTGCAAAAGAGATCTGACTATCACCTTGATCCACAGCTTGGAACATATTTCATCGACTTGAACAACACATTGGATGAGTTCAAGGATGCAAGAGTTCGTCAGGCGCTTTCACTTGCACTTGACAGAAAGTATATCTCAGAGACTATTACAGCAGGTACATATACTCCTGCAAGCGGATTTGTAAGTGCCGGTACATCAGACTGGGACGGATCACTTTGGGCAGATAAGATTACAGATCCTTCAGTATATATAAATGTTGACGATTTCGCAGGTAACCTTGCAAAGGCTAAAGAGCTTTTGGCCGAGGCGGGACATCCGAACGGTGAAGGACTTCCTACACTTACATACTCAACAAATGATTCAGCTTATCATAAGAAGATTGCCGAGTATTTACAGCAGGCATGGAAAGAGCTTGGAGTTAATGTGGAAGTTAATATAGTTGAGTGGAAGTCATTTACACCGCAGAGAAGATCCGGAAACTATCAGATTGCAAGAGACGGTTGGGTAATGGATTACAACGATCCTTCAAATATACTTCAGCTTACACAGACAGGAAACGGAAACAACAGCTCAAAGTATTCAAATCCTGAGTATGATGCACTTTTAGAGAAAGCCGCTAAAGAGGTGGATCCGCAGACAAGATTCGGATATTTCCATCAGGCTGAGGAGATGCTTATGAGAGATATGGGTGTAACACCGCTTCTTTACTACAATGAGATGTATCTTCAGAGCGATAAGGTAAAAGACAGCTATCATACAGCTGACGGTATCTATCACTTTGAGTATGCCGATATTGCAGAATAAAAAATATTAGAATTTTAGGAGAATTTATGAGAAAGATTGTTTTTGGCTACACTGACAATTGCTGCAGCAGTAGCACTTTCAGCATGTGGAGGTTCAAAATCCACAAGTAAGAGCGGAAAGATCCTTACTATTGAGGAAGGACCTGATGTTGAAACAATTGACCCTGCACTCAATCAGTCAGCTGACGGTGCAAACTATTTAACAATGATATCAGACAACTTGCTTAGACTTGATAAGGACGGCAAGATAGCGCCAAGTTTGGCTGAGAAATATGAAGTAAGTGATGACGGACTTACATGGACTTTCCATCTGAGAGACGGACTTAAGTGGTCTGACGGTTCAGCGTTTAGCGCTAACGACTTTGTATACAGCTGGCAGAGAATGGTTGACCCTGAGGTTGCCGCACCATATGCAGAGACTGTACTTGGAATGGTAGAAGGATATGATGAGGCTATCGGTAAGCCTGATGCCGACGGTAATCCTACAATAGATCCTGATGTCACAAAGCTTAAGGTAGAGGCACCGGATGACAAGACTTTGGTTGTTCATATGTCACATCCTGCACCTTATTTTGACAGACTTGCGGCATTTGCAGCACTTTCACCTGTAAAGAAAGACGTAGTGGAGGCAAATCCTGACGGATGGAGTCTTGATCCTAAGACATATATCTCTACAGGTCCTTTCAAGCTTACAGAGTGGAAGCAGGGAAGTTATTTGTTGGTTACAAAGAATGAAAATTACTGGAACAAGGATGCCATAAAGCTTGACGGTATTAAATGTCTTCTTATGCAGGATCAGAATGCGGCTTTCAGCGCATATGAGTCGGGAGATGCATTAATGATTAAGGATTATCCTGTACAGGAGATAACAACAATACAGAAGAGACCGGATTATAAGTCCAGTCCTAAGCTTGGAATATCATATATCGATATCAACAATGATTTGGATGAGTTTAAGGATCCTAAGGTGAGAGAGGCACTTTCACTTGCACTTGACAGAAAGTATATGGCGGAAACTATTTCAGCAGGTATACTTGCACCTGCAACAGGTTTTATACCTGACGGTGTAGTGGATTGGGACGGAAGCGCATGGGCTGATAATATCACAGATAAGTCTGTATACTTTGATAATGACAATTTTGATGCAAACCTTGCAAAGGCTAAGGAACTTTTGAAGGAAGCCGGACATGAGAACGGAGCAGGTCTTCCTACTATGTCATATACAACAAATGATGCAGGCCTTAACAAGAAGGTTGCAGAGTACTTACAGCAGGCTTGGAAAGAGCTTGGAATAAATGTTGAAGTAAATATCGTTGAGTGGAAGTCATTTATACCACAGAGAAGATCCGGAAACTATCAGATAGCAAGAGACGGATGGGTAATGGATTACAACGATCCTTCAAATCTTCTTGAGTGTGCATACAGTTCAAACGGAAACAACAGCTCAAGATACAAAAGTCCGGAGTTTGATGCTCTCCTTGATAAGGCAGCACAAGAGTCTGATGCAAAGACAAGATTCGGATATTTCCATCAGGCTGAGGAACTTCTCTTAAAGGATGCCGGAGTTATTCCGATACTTTATCAAAATGAGACATATCTTCAGAGCGATAAGATAACAGACAGTTTCTATACATCAGACGGTATTTGGCACTTTGAGTATGCCGATATAGCAGAATAATATATTATATTTTAGAGTCGGAACTTGCTTTCCGACTCTTTTTTTGTATAAATATTGATAATCTTTGATGCATAAATTTGAGTTTCTAATGTTTTAACTTGTCAAGATATTATTTATTTAATTTAAAGGGTAGACAAAGATATTCAATTATGGTATATTTATTCACATAATTGAATAAAGTTAAAAATGAAGGAGGAATTAATGAAAAAAAGATTTATTGTTGCCGCATTGGCAATAGCCGGTGCAATGGCCCTGTCAGGTTGTGGCGGTTCAAAATCAGGCGGTGAAGGTACAAAAAGTGGTGATACTACACAAACAGCTGCAGGTAAGAAGATACTTACAATTCAGCTCGGACCTGATGTAGAGTCAATTGACCCTGCGCTCAACTCTGCCGTAGACGGAGCAAACTATATATTGTTTGCTTTTGACAATCTTTTAAAGATGGACAAAGACGGAAAAGTTGTACCGGGACTTGCCGAGAAGTATGAAGTAAGTGATGATCAGCTTACATGGACATTCCACTTAAGAGACGGCTTAAAGTGGTCTGACGGTTCAGCTCTTACAGCTGATGATTTTGTATACAGTTGGCAGAGATTGGTTGATCCGAGTGTTGCCGCACCTTATGCACAGACCGTACTCGGAATGGTAGAAGGCTATGACGATGCTATCGGAAGACCTGACGGTGACGGCAATACCACAGTAGATCCGGATCCTACAAAGTTAAAAGTAGAGGCACCGGATGATAAGACTTTGATTGTACATATGGCAAAGCCTACACCATACTTTGATAAGCTTGCCGCATTTGTTTCTCTTTCACCTGTAAAGAAGGATGTAGTAGAGGCAAATCCTGACGGTTGGAGTATCGATCCTAAGACATATATCTCAACAGGTCCTTTCAAGCTTACAGGATGGGAACCCGGAAGTTACCTTATGTTTGAGAAAAACGAGAACTATTGGGATGCGGATTCCATAAAGCTTGACGGTATCAAATGTCTTCTTATGCAGGATCAGAATGCGACATTCAGTGCATATGAATCAGGTGATGCTTTAATGATTAAGGATGTTCCTACACAGGAGATTACAACATTAAAGGATAGATCGGATTTCCATATAGATCCTATACTTGGAACATACTATCTTGATTTAAATACTACCTTAGATGAGTTCAAGGATCCTAAAGTAAGAGAGGCGCTTTCACTTGCTTTAGACAGAAAATATATTTCAGAGACAATTACAGCAGGTACATATACTCCTGCAAGCGGCTTTGTAAGTGAAGGTGTAACAGACTGGAACGGCACAGCATGGCAGGATAATATAACAGATAAATCAGCTTATATAAATATTGATGATCATGCAGGTAATCTTGCAAAGGCTAAGAGCTTTTAAAAGAAGCAGGATATGAGAACGGTGTCGGTTTACCTGAGATGGTTTACTCAACCAATGATGCAAGTTATCACAAGAAGATTGCCGAGTATTTACAGCAGGCATGGGGTGAGCTTGGTCTTAAGGTACAGGTAAATATCGTTGAGTGGAAGTCATTTACACCACAGAGAAGATCGGGTAACTATCAGATAGCAAGAGACGGTTGGGTAATGGATTATAATGACCCTTCAAATATCTTGGAGCTTGCATTAACCGGAAACGGAAACAACAATGCCAAGTACAGCAATCCGGAGTTTGATGCTCTTATGAGCAAGGCGGCTACAGAGAAAGATCCACAGACAAGATTCGGATACTTACATCAGGCTGAAGACTTTATAATGAAGGATACAGCTATGGTTCCGCTTCTTTATTACAATGATTTCTATCTTCAGAGCGATAAGATAACAGGCAGCTGGCATTCACCTGACGGCTTCTGGCACTTTGAATATGCGGATATAGCTGAGTAAGATAACAGTATAATATTAAATTTGGGCAGAAACTTCATAGATTGGGGTTTCTGCTTTTTTATATTTATATTGACTTTTTCGCTACAAAAAATTAAAATTGTAGCGAAAGGGTTTGAGAATATGGATGAAAGAAATATTATTGATAGGTTACTTGAAGAACAGAACGGTTATATCAGACTGGTTGAAGCTCAAAATGAAGGATTGTCAAAGTATTCTGTTTTGGATTATGTCCGTAAGAATGAAATGGAAAAGATTGCACCCGGTATATACATTTCACCAGATGCATGGGAAGACAGACTGTATTCGATTCAGCTAAGGAATAGAAAAGTTGTTTTTTCCCATGAAACGGCCCTGTATATTCATAATCTTTCCGACAGAGAGCCTTTTTCACCTGTAATTACTGTTGGACGAGGTTATAATGCGAAACATCTAAAAGATATCGGTGTTGTAGTACATACGGTAAGACAGGAATGGTTAGAGCTGGGATTGACAAAGGCGCAGACTTTTACCGGTAATACTGTGAGAATCTACGACAAAGAGCGTTGTATATGTGATATTATCAAAAATAAAAAAAGAATGGATATTCAAGTATTTCAAAAGGCTTTGACATCATATTTTTCAGATAGTGAAAAAAATATTCATAATCTCATGGAATATGCAGGTATTATGGGGGTCTTAGATAAGGTGAGACAATATACAGAGGTATTGTTATGATTAAAAATGCTACAGCTGTAAAGGCAAAGATAAAAAATAAAACAGGTGGTGATAGTGACAAATCGCAGATAATGCTAAGAATATATTTGATGGAGCGATTTCTGGAAAGAGTTTCTTTGTCACAATACAGAGACAATTTTGTGTTGAAAGGTGGTCTTTTAGTATCTTCTCTGGTAGGTGTGGATATGCGTTCAACTATGGATGTAGATACTACAGTAAAATCACTTCCTTTAAATAAGAGGTCAGCACAGAAGATTTTGGAAGAAATAATAGCAATTGAAGTAGATGACGGAGTTATTTTTCATATAACCAAGGTACAGGATATTATGGAAGGCCACGAGTATGAGGGTATTCGTTTTATGATAGAATGTACGATGGATAAGTTAAAACAGACCATTAAGGTCGATATCTCAACAGGTGATGAGATTACGCCGAGGGCGGTAGCATATAAGTTACCGCTTATTATTGAGGACAGATCAATTAATCTTTGGGCGTATAATTTGGAGACACTTCTTGCAGAAAAACTTGAAACCATCATGGTAAGAGCTGAAGCTAATACAAGGATGAGAGATTTCTATGATATACATGTTTACTTGAGCAAGATGTAGTGACTATTGACAGAGATACAATGAAATCTGCATTTTATGCTACATGTAAGAGACGAAAGTCTACTGAGCGGATTGTGACGATAGATGATGTTATCAATAAGATTGCTGATGATGAAGTGATGAAGCAGCAATGGAAGAACTATCGAAAAACCAACTATTACGTAGGTGCATTAGAATGGTATGATGTAATAGAAAGCACGAGAACATTAAGAACAATGGTTGAGTAAAAAAATAACGATATTGTAGATTGTTCCTGAAAAATGAGATATTTTTTTATATGGTCCTGTCTTTGACAGTTTTGAAATATAAAAATACCCTTCAAACCCTGTGTTTTTAGCGACTTTGGAGGGTATTTTGCATTCGTTTTGAAACTAAAAAAATAGTATTTTTTTATTAACTGATAGTATATTTTTTTACCAAGTGCAAGTTCTATTTTAAGCATATCTGGCTGATAGCATATATCGGTCAGAACTACAAATTTAAAAGATATAGTGCGGTACTTTGAAGATGTTTGCACTATACCCGTCTATAAAAGAAGTTTTAGATAATGGTGGAACACTTTTTGTAGACGAACTTAATGCAAGATTGCATCCGTTACTTGTGCGTAATATAATACTTACTTTTTTATCTGAAGAGATAAATACCATGAATGCTCAACTTATCTTTACTACTCACGATATATGGCAGTTTTCAAACGATTTACTGCGAAAAGGGCTGATAATATGGATGACAAAATACCCTTACCTGCATTGTAGATTATATCTACTTTGCAGGTATTTTGCATTGAGATACACAAAAACTGATTGACAACTTGTCAGTTAAAGTATATCATATGACTGAGCGGAGGTATAAAATGAGAGATGTGAAAGAACCTGAAATACGGCGCACCGAGATTATGGATGCTGCAATGATACTTTTTATGGAGAAGGGGTATACCAATACAACAACTCAGGATATAGTCGATAAAGTAAATATATCAAGAGGATTATTATATTATCATTTCAAAAATAAGGAGGATATTTTTATATTGTCTTGTAGAAAGATATTCAGAGAGATTGTTGAAAGATATTTACAGTATCGTCTATGATGAAGATAAATCCGCTATAGAAAAAAATCAGGTCTTTTATAGATATCACAATTATATCTTCACAAAAATATTACTGTAGAGGATACGGTACTGCAAAAAAACAGTTGAACTTAAAGAAAAATCAATACATGATAGACAATTTATCCCATAAGCTTGTTGAAAAAGCTTACAGTATATTTTGAAAAAAATTATAAATCAAGGGATAGAAGAAAAGAATTTTTTTCTGTAAAAATATCCGACAGAAACGGCAGAGTTTCTTATGACGGCATATGTTTTTGTATCAAATAACATGAGCATAAAAATATTCAAAAAAAGAACCTGTCAATAATTACTTAAATGCATTTAAGACAATGCTTGAACAAAGCTTAAATGCAAAAAAGCTCTTTGAAGATTAAAAAATAACCGATAGCTGATACCAAACAAGCTATCGGTATTATTTAAAAAGAATAACTGACAATTTGTCAATAAAGGAGAATTATGTTGGAAATAAAGAATTTCAGTAAATTTTATGGAAACAAAAAGGTAGTTGATAACCTGTCAATTTCAGTACAGTCAGGGGATATTTATGGTTTTATCGGAGCAAACGGAGCCGGAAAAAAACTACAACAATAAAAAGCTGTAGTCGGTATTCATGACTTTGAAGATGGAAGTATAACCGTTGGCGGGCATTCAATTAAATCACAACCTGTGATCTGCAAAAAAATGATGGCATATATTCCGGATAATCCTGATCTTTATGAACATTTGACAGGGTTTCAGTATATAAATTTTATTGCTGACTTGTTTGAAGTTACTACTGGAATACGTAAAGAAAGAATTCAAAAGTACAGTGAATTATTTGAGATGACAAAGCATCTTTCAGGATTAATATCTTCGTATTCACATGGTATGAAACAGCGAACTGCAATTATTTCAGCACTGGTACATGATCCGAAGCTGTTTATCTTGGACGAACCTTTTGTTGGACTCGATCCGAAGGCGACTTTTTGTTTGAAGAGGATAATGCATGAATGTGTGTCAAACGGTGGGGCTGTTTTCTTTTCAACACATGTATTGGAAGTTGCAGAAAAATTATGTAATAAGATTGCAATTATAAAAAACGGGAAGTTAATAGCAAGCGGTAATATAGGAGATGTAAAAGGAGATAAATCCTTGGAAGCTTTTTTTATGGAGGTAGAGGATAATGAAAGAATTGTGGATACTTATTAGAGTGCAAATATATAATTTCTTTCCAATAAACGAAATCAGATATTCGAAAAATAATAAAAGCTCCGGTAGTATTACAAGCTTTGGAATAACTGTGCTTTTTGTATTTTCCTGTATATATAATATCATGATAGCCAAAACGCTGGTGCAGGTAGGGCAACAGGAATTGATACCTGCATATATTTTGGCGGTATCAAGTTTTGCTATATTATTTTTGACAATATTTTATTCTAACGGGATTTTATTTGGCAGCCGTGATATGGAAGCACTCTTATCTTTGCCGGTGAAAAACTCAGATATCATAAGCAGTAAATTCATGTTTATGTATTTATTGAACTTTTTTATAGGTTTGATGTTTATGCTTCCCGGAGGAATTGTTTGGGTAGGGAGTGAAAGCTTAGGGGCAGTTGATATTATTCTGTTTTTTCTTTCTATATTGTTTGTGCCGTTGATACCTATGTGCATAGCGTTATGTATGGGAATAATTATCGTTGTTGCCTCATCCTTTTTTAAAAGAAAAAATATTGTTGCTCTGATTTTTTCATTTGCAATGATAGGTGCAATAGGATATATTGCAGTAACAGCCATGGGTAATGAAAACAGCATCGGCATTATACTTGCCAAGCAAATCACAGGACTGTATCCGATATCTAAGCTGTTTATGCAATATTATAATTTCCCTATGTACATTGGAGAAGGAGGTTTTATTTTTCTTTCAACGGCAGTTTTTTATATATTTATAAAAATTGTTTCGGTGAAGTATAGACTGCTTAATACTCTTGCGAAAAGAACACCCGGATATGTCGACAACAAAGAAACATATAATAGAAAATCGTTATTTGTTGCCCTATATAAAAAAGAACTGGGTCGATTTTTAAACTCTTATATGGAGATGTTGAATGCAGGGTTTGGAGTGATACTTTTATGTGTTTTCAGTATATTTTTTTGTTGTTTAATTCTGTGGAACAAATTGGAGGGTATTTGGGAATTGAAAATGTAAATGAATATTTTTCAAATCTGTCTCCGCTTTTTATTGCGGCTATGTTGGTTATCAGTTGTCCGGCAGCTTCAGCCATATCTTTAGAAGGAAAAAACATTTGGATTTTACAAAGTTCTCCTGCCAGGGTAAAGACTATATTGAATTCAAAGATAGCACTGAATCTTACACTCCATATGATCGGATATATAATTTCAGTATTTGTATTCATATTAAAGCTTGATATGAACTTTATTCAAATATTTAACCTGATCATTGTTCCTATATGTTATTCGCTTTTTATAACAGTGACGGGAGTTGCCTTAAATAAAAAATATCCCAACTATGAGTGGGAAAGTGAGATGATAGTAGTAAAGCAGAGTATGCCTGTTATTCTATCCGGGCTTATAGGGATTGTTGCACTCATTATTCCAATTTTTTTCTTTATTTAGTTTTAAAAGCTTATGATAACATATATCTTGCAAGCGACATCGATTTTTTTACTTGTTATTTCAAGTGTGGTTTATAAAAAAATGTGAGCAATTCAAAAATTTATTTGATTTAATAAGGAAATAAAAAAAGTTTATAATACTACGAAAATTATTCTTAAAAAAGAAGCTCCACAGATATATATCCGGAAGCTTCTTCTTTATTTTATGATATAACCTTCTTATTCTGTTCTTTCAAATTCTTCTGTGCTGTTGCAAGCATCAGCTTAATTCTGTTGAGCTGGTTTACTTCCGAAGCACCCGGATCATAGTCTACCGCTATGATATTTGCTTCAGGATGTGAACGGCGAAGCTCTTTTATAACACCTTTACCCACGACATGGTTTGGCAGACAACCGAAAGGCTGTGTACAAACAATATTTGGAGTACCGGTCTCTATAAGTTCAAGCATCTCTCCGGTAAGGAACCAACCCTCACCTGTCTGATTTCCGACAGATACATAGTCCTTTGCCATATTTGCAAGATGATCTATTCTTGAAGGAGCGATGAAATGCTTACTCTTTTCAAGTGCCTTTCTTGCATCACTTCTTAGTGCCTCAAGTACCTTGATACCTACATTTGCCATAAATGCAGATTTTTTTGACATACCGAGGTTCTCAGCTTTAAAGTTACTGTTATAGAAACTGTAAAGTAAAAAGTCCAAAAGGTCAGGCATTACAGCCTCAGCACCCTCTTTTTCAAGCAAATCAACTATATGGTTGTTTGCAAGAGGAGAGAATTTAACAAGAATCTCTCCTACAATACCTACTCTAGGCTTTTTGATATTGAGTCTTGGAAGATTATCAAAATCCTTTACAATAGCTCTTATATTTCTTTTAAACTCACCGAAGTTCGGCTTTCTTACAGAAAGTGAATCAATAACACGATTTCTCCACTTTTTATGAAGTCTGTTGGCGGCGCCTTTTTCCTTCTCATAAGGCCTTGTAGCATACAAGACTCTCATAAATAGATCGCCGTATACAACAGCTTGCATTGCTTTGATGATCATTGCAGGAGTCATCTTAAAGCCCTCATTTGTCTCCATGCCGTTGGCATTTACTGAGATTACCGGGATCTGTTCCATATCCACTTTTTCAAGAGCTCTTCTGATAAAGCCGATATAATTGCTGGCTCTACATCCGCCACCGGTCTGACTCATAAAAATGGCAGTCTTATTCGGATCGTATTTTCCTGAAAGCAATGCTTCCATTATCTGTCCTACAACTATCAATGAAGGATAGCAGGCATCATTGTTTACATACTTTAATCCGCAGTCTATAGCGGAACGTGAATCATTTTGGAGTACCTCTACATGGTAGCCGAAGGCATTGAGTGCAGGCTCCAAAAGATCAAAATGTATAGGAGACATCTGTGGACAAAGAATTGTATACTCATCCTTCATCTCCTTGGTAAACACTTTTCTGTGATAAGCGGAAGAGTGTATTTTTCTCTCAAAGTTCTTTATCTCTTACACGCAGTGCAGCGATAAGCGAACGTATACGAATTCTTGCGGCACCGAGATTGTTTACCTCATCGATCTTAAGTACCGTATAGATCTTTCCTGAACCTGTAAGTATATCACTTACCTGATCCGTGGTAACGGCATCAAGTCCGCAACCGAAGGAATTAAGCTGTACAAGATCAAGGCAGTCATCCTGCTTTACAAGACTTGCAGCTGCATAGAGTCTGGAATGATACATCCACTGATCGCTTACGATAACAGGTCTTTCTATCTTGGCAAGATGAGAAACCGCATCCTCTGTAAGTACGGCAATTCCGAATGAAGTGATCATATCAGGAATACCATGATGTATTTCAGGGTCAACATGATAAGGTCTTCCGGCAAGAACTATACCGTGGCGGTTGTTCTTATGAAGCCACTCTATAGTCTTTTCACCTTCTCTTTCGATATCTTTCTTTGACTGAATAAGCTCTGTCCATGCAGCATGTGCAGCGAACTTTACTTCTCTTTCATTTATGTCAAATTCCTGCTTCATTACATTGATAAGCTGATTTGTAAGTACCTCTTCATTTGTAAATGCCATGAAAGGATTCAAGAATCTGGTATTTGTCTCTCTGATCTCCTCCACATTATTCTTGATATTCTCAGCATATGAAGTAACAATAGGGCAGTTGAAATGGTTTCCGGCATCCGGCTGCTCATTTCTTTCATAAGGTATACATGGATACCATATAGTACGAACGCCGTTCTTTATAAGCCATGAAATATGTCCATGTGTAATCTTTGCAGGGTAACATTCAGACTCACTTGGGATGGACTCAATACCAAGCTCGTATATCTTCTTTGTTGACATAGGAGAGAGCACCGTTCTGAATCCGAGGTTTCTAAAGAATACAGCCCAGAACGGGAAGTTCTCATACATATTTAAAACTCTCGGTATACCGATAGTACCTCTGAATGCCTTGTCGGCTGTAAGCGGCTCATAGCCGAACATACGATTATATTTATATTCATAGAGGTTTGGAACATCCTTTTTAACTCTGTCCTTACCAAGACCTCTTTCACATCTGTTTCCTGATATGAAGTTTCTTCCGCCTTCAAATTTGTTGACCGTCATTACACAGTTATTGTTACAGCCACGGCATCTGGTCATGGATGTGTCATACTGCAGTGATATGATATCATCAAGAGAGAGCATGGTGGTCTGTTTTCCTTCATATCTTTCTCTGGCTATAAGTGCCGCACCGAATGCACCCATTATTCCGGCAATATCAGGTCTTGTAACAAAACCGCCTGAAATCTTTTCAAGTGCACGGAGTACTGCATCATTGTAGAATGTACCGCCCTGTACAACTATATGTTTTCCAAGATCTGCCGCATTTGAGATTTTTATAACCTTAAATAAAGCATTTTTTATAACCGAGTATGCAAGGCCGGCCGAAATATCGGCTACGGTAGCACCTTCTTTTTGTGCCTGCTTAACATTTGAGTTCATGAAAACGGTACATCTGGTACCAAGGTCTACAGGATTCTTTGCAAACAATGCTTCCTTTGCAAAGTTTTGAACCGAGAAGTTCAAAGAACCTGCAAAGGTCTCAATAAATGAACCGCAACCTGCAGAACAGGCCTCATTTAACTGCACGGAGTCTACTGTACCGTCCTTGATACGGATACATTTCATATCTTGACCTCCGATATCAAGTATACAGTCGACCTCAGGCTCAAAGAAAGCAGCTGCGTAGTAGTGTGCAATTGTTTCAACTTCACCTTCATCAAGCATAAAGGCGGCTTTTAGAAGTGCCTCACCATATCCTGTAGAACATGAATATACAATCTTTGCTTCAGGATTGATTTTTTCCTTTACCGACTTTATAGCCGAGATAGCTGTAGCCAGTGGGGAACCGTTGTTATTTGAATAAAAATTCCAAAGAAGGCTACCGTCTTCACCTACCAAAGCAATCTTTGTGGTGGTGGAACCGGCATCTATTCCAAGGAATATATTGCCCTTGTAGTCTTCAAGCTCGGCAGTTTTTACACTGTGGCCGAAATGTCTTCCGCTGAATTCCTCATAATCAGCCTCAGTCTCAAAGAGCGGATCAAGTCTGGCAATCTCATGCGCCATCTCAATACCTTCTTTAAGCTTGGCAATAAGATCTGAAATACCGATCATAGCATCCTTGCTCTCACAGTTAAGTGCCGCACCTATGGCTGCAAAAAGATGTGAATTGTCAGGATCTACGATATATTCATCTGTAAGATTAAGTGTTCTGATAAATGCCTGCTTAAGTTCTGAAAGGAAGTGCAAAGGACCTCCAAGGAATGCCACATGACCTCTTATAGGCTTACCGCAGGCAAGACCTGAAATAGTCTGATTTACCACCGCCTGGAAAATGGAAGCGGAGAGGTCCTCTCTTGTAGCTCCCTCATTGATAAGCGGCTGTACATCCGTTTTTGCGAAAACTCCGCATCTTGCGGCTATAGGATAAATTGACTTATAACTCTTTGCATATTCATTAAGTCCTATAGCATCTGTTTGGAGGAGAGAAGCCATCTGATCGATAAAACTTCCTGTACCTCCGGCACATATACCGTTCATTCTCTGGTCTATACCGCCTGTGAAGTAGATGATTTTTGCATCTTCTCCACCAAGCTCTATTGCAACATCGGTTTGAGGTGCAACAGCCTTCAGTGCGGTTGCAACTGCGACAACTTCCTGTACAAATGTGGACTTTAGATGCTTTGAAAGGGTAAGACCGCCTGAGCCGGTGATCATCGGAATGATATTCACTTCCCCTATTTTTTCAAAGGCATCTGATAGCTGTGCTGCCAAAGTCCCCTGTATATTTGCATAATGTCTGCGATAATCTGAAAATACTACTTCATGCTTGCCGTCAAGGATAGCAATTTTGACTGTAGTCGAACCTATGTCTATACCGAGTACATAGGTTTTTTCTGTGTTTTGCATATTATAACCTCTTTTATAAGCTTGTGATTATACAATATGGGGCTATGCCCCTGTGAAACCCGGATGCAGGAATATACCTTACAATCCGTTAAAATCAGTAGCTTGAACATGCCTTTTTATTTTGAAAAATAAAATTGCACACAAAACCACACATGTAAAAAAACATGATTTTATATCATAGCATATTGCTAGGAATAAGGCAATGAATAAGAGGTTAAAAGTGTATTAAAGATTACAAAATGGCGTCTTTCATCTCTTTAACATAGGCTCCTATATATGAAGGAGCTTTGGTTTTGTATTGTTTTAAGAGCTTTATGATGGCTGAACCTACGATTACTCCGTCTGCTATCTGACTCATTTCCTTAGCCTGTTCGGGAGTTGAAATACCGAAGCCTATAGCACATGGAATATCGGTGTTTTCTCTTACTATCTTTACTATGGAGTTTAAATCAGTGGTGATCTCACTTCTGGTTCCTGTTACACCAAGGCTTGATACGATGTATAAAAAGCCTTTGGCTTCTTTTGCAATCATTGCAATACGGTCATCAGATGTAGGTGCAATAAGAGAGATGAGATCGATATTATATTTTTCAGAAATATCAAGGAATTCATTTCTCTCTTCAAACGGGATATCAGGAAGTATAATACCGTCAATACCTATCTCTTTGCATTTGGCAAAGAACTTTTCAGGACCGTAGGAAAATACTACATTGGCATAGGTCATAAATACAAGTGGAACAGTAACTTCCTTTCTGAGATCCGCAACCATAGCAAATACCTTATCGGTGGTAATACCGCCTTCAAGAGCACGAATATTTGCGCCCTGTATCACTACACCTTCAGCAGTAGGGTCGGAGAAGGGTATACCTATTTCCACCAAATCTGCTCCGTTTTTTACCATTTCAAGTATTGCAGCTTTGGTAGTTGCAACATCAGGGTCACCACAGGTGATAAAAGGTATAAATGCTTTTTTATTTTTTAATGCTTCATATATTTTATTCATGTAAGTCTTCTCCTTTATATCTTGCAATAGCCGCACAATCCTTATCACCTCTTCCGGAGATTGTGATTACAATAATTTGGTCCTTCTTCATAGTAGGTGCTATTTTCATGGCATGAGCAACGGCATGAGCTGACTCTATGGCAGGTATAATACCCTCCATTTTAGAGAGGTATTCAAATGCTTCTACTGATTCATCATCCGTTACAGGTACATAGCTTGCTCTTTTTATATCATGAAGATAAGAATGCTCAGGTCCTACACCCGGATAGTCAAGTCCGGCAGAGATGGAATATACAGGTGCTATCTGACCGTATTCATCCTGACAGAAATAGGATTTCATACCGTGGAAAATACCGAGCTTTCCGGTATTTATAGTAGCAGCTGTTTCAAATGTATGAATTCCCTTTCCTGCCGCTTCACAACCGATAAGTGCCACATCCTTGTCTTCAATAAAATTGTAAAAGCTTCCTATGGCATTTGAGCCGCCACCTACACAGGCAAGTACGGCATCCGGCAATTTACCTTCTTTTTCAAGGATTTGTTCCTTAATTTCTTTTGAAATTACGGCCTGGAAATCTCTGACTATAGTAGGGAAAGGATGAGGTCCCATTACTGAGCCTAGGCAGTAATGAGTATCATCTATTCTGCTTGTCCATTCTCTCATAGCCTCTGAAACGGCATCTTTTAGAGTTTTTGTTCCGCTTGTAACAGGGATAACTGTAGCACCAAGCAGTCTCATCTTATATACATTAAGTGCCTGGCGAATAGTATCTTCTTCACCCATAAATACTACACATTCCATACCCATCAATGCCGCCGCGGTTGCTGTTGCAACACCGTGCTGTCCTGCACCTGTTTCTGCAATAAGTCTGGTCTTTCCCATCTTTTTTGCAAGCAGTGCCTGTCCGAGGACATTGTTTATCTTATGTGCACCTGTATGTGTAAGGTCCTCACGCTTTAAATAAATCTTTGCACCGCCAAGATCTTCAGTCATTTTCTTTGCAAAATAAAGTTTTGAAGGTCTGCCTGCATAATCATTTAGAAGATAATTGAGTTCTTTGTTAAACTCAGGATCATTTTTATAATGATTATATGCTTTTTCCAATTCTATCACTGCATTCATAAGAGTTTCAGGGATATACTGTCCTCCGTGAACTCCAAATCTTCCTTTAATATCTGTCATTGTCTACCTCTCTTACTAAATTTACAAATTTTCTTATCTTAGCGGCATCTTTTTTGCCTTCGGTTTCTATTCCCGAACTTACATCCACACCGAATGGATTTAGCTTAATTATTTTTTTTCTTTTATATTATCTAATGAGAGTCCGCCTGCTAAAAAAATACTCTCTGTCAAAGCCGTCAAGTAAGGCTTCATCAAAGGTCTCCCCACAGCCTGCTCCCCGCATCCAATAAGATAAAATCCGTGTTTTTATTTATTGATTTTATATCAGACTTTGATTTTATCTGATAGGCATATATTATAGGTACATTTATCTTTTTTTCTTTAATGTATTTATATAGCCCTCATCTTCATTTCCATGAAGCTGAACAATATCAATGATTTTATTTTTGACAAGATAGGCTATATTCTCAATATCTTCATTTACAAACACACCCACAGCTTTTACTCTGTTATCAAGCCTGCTTTTCAGTACCTTTGCCGTATCAAATGATATATATCTTTTTACTTTTTTTCGGCAAATACAAAGCCTATATAATCAGGTAATACTTCATTTATCACCTTGATATCATCTTCACTTTTTATGCCGCAAAGCTTAATTTTTGTCATATCTACCCTTTAACCAATCCAAAGTGAATTTTTTATTTTCTGCACGCATTAGTACTTCACCTACCAAAGCGGCATCGGCTCCCATATCAATGATATTTTTTATATCTTCAGGGCTGTTTACACCGCTTTCTGAAACAAATAAGATATCCTTAGGCACAAGGTCTCGAAGTCTTTTACTGTTATTCGTGTTTACGGAAAAGTCCTTAGATTTCTGTTATTTACTCCGATCATACGGGAATTTATCTTTAAGGCTTTTTCGATTTCAGACTCGTCATGACATTCCACAAGGGTGGAAAGTCCCAGATCATCACTTATATCTTTGAAATACTTCAACTCTTCAACCGATAATATGGAGCAAATCAAAAGGATACAGGATGCACCCATTGCCTTGGCTTCATATATCATATATTCATCTACGGTAAAATCTTTTCTAAGCAGTGGGAGAGTAACTGTATTTGATATTTCCTTTAAATACTTATCACTTCCAAGAAACCACTTAGGTTCTGTGAGCACCGATATACAGTCTGCACCTGCCTCCTCATATTCCTTTGCAATTGAAAGATATGGGAAATCCTTTGCAATAATACCTTTAGACGGTGAAGCTTTCTTGCATTCACATATAAAAGATAATCCAGGTTTTTTTAAGGCATTTTCAAAAACAAATTTTGGTGCTTGAATATTTTCGGCTTCAGATCTTATCAAAGACAGAGGAATATTTTTCTTTTGCTCTTCGATTCGCCATTTTGTATATGTGGCTATTGTATCTAAAATAGTTATTTCTTTACTCATTGCTTACTCTTATAAAATCTTCTAAAACCTTAAGCGCTTTTTTGCTTTCAATAAGATTTATTGCAAGATCTATTCCTTCCTGTATACTGCCTGCCTTATCACCTATATAAAGAGCCGCTCCGGCATTTAAAAGTACCGCATCTGTTTTATGGCCTTTTTCACCGTTTAGTATGGCAAGAGTAATGGCTGCATTTTCCTTAGGATCACCACCTGCCAAATCTTGTTTTTCACAGCGTGTAAGACCGAAATCTTCAGGCTTTATCTCATAGGTGGTGAGTGAACCGTTATTTATTTCGCAAACCTTGGTAGGAGCGGAGAGTGATATTTCATCAAGCTTATCCATACCATATACTACCATACCTCTTTTAACTCCAAGATCCACAAGCACTTTTGCAAGAGGTTCTATAAGGTATTCATCATATACTCCAAGGAGCTGGCGCTTCGGTTTTGCCGGATTTGTAAGAGGCCCAAGTATATTAAAAACCGTTCTAAACCCAAGCTCTTTTCTTATAGCTCCTACATATTTCATAGAACTGTGATATTTTTGAGCAAAGAAAAAGCACATGCCGACCTTTTCCAAAAGCTCTTTACATTTATCGGGATCTTCTTCAATATTTACGCCCAATGCCTCAAGGCAGTCTGCCGTACCGCATTTTGAAGAAGCCGCTCTGTTTCCGTGTTTACTTACTTTCATACCGCCGGCAGCAGCTACCAAAGCTGAGGTGGTGGAGATATTAAAACTTCCGGCATTGTCACCGCCGGTGCCCACTATTTCAAAAAGGTCAAAATCCGTATCAACAGCTGTGGCATGCTCTCTCATAGCCATAGCACAACCTGCGATTTCCTGTGTGGTTTCAGCTTTCGCACTCTTTGTAGAAAGAGCTGCAAGAAATGCGGCATTTTGTGTAGGCGAAGTCTCACCGTTCATAATCTCATTCATTACCGCATAGGCTTCATCAAAAGTTAAATCTTCTTTATTTACAATCTTTACAATAGCTTCCTTAATCATAGTATCCTTTCAGTTCATTATTTTATAGGTTTTAAAGTTTGTAATCCCAATCGCAGTTCTTTCTTAAAGCTTCGTAGGATTTTACGCAACCTGCGGAACTCGTTTGTTCGCTTGAAGAACAGCGAACTACACTCAAACAAGTCCTCGGTTGCTTAATCCTATCTCGCTTTTGCGAAAGAACTAATCGCTACAGGGATTACAAAATAAAACCTATAATGTATGGCTAAAATTTCAATTTTGTATAAAATTCCTCAACATCTCTTTTCCGTATTCTGTCATTATGGATTCCGGATGAAACTGCACTCCATAAATCGGGTAGCTTTTATGTTCTACCGCCATTACTTCACCGTCATCTGTTCTTGCTACCACTTTTAATTCTGCAGGAATTGTATCCTCGCTTGCGGCAAGTGAGTGATATCTGGCAACCTTACTCTCCGTGGGTAAATTTAAATATAGTACCGGAGGTATCAAAATATGTAAGAGAGTCTTTTCCGTGCATCAGCTCCTTGGCATAGGTTATCGTTGCCCCGAATGCCATACAGATTGCCTGATGTCCAAGACAAACTCCAAGAATCGGAATACTTTGTCCAAGCTCCTTTATTACATCTATAATTATACCTGCATCCTCAGGTCTTCCGGGACCCGGTGAGATAATAATCTTTTCCGGAGCAAGAGCTTTTATTTCTTCCACAGTCATTTCATCATTTCGTATTACTTTTATATCAGGATTAATTTCACCTACCATTTGAAACAGGTTGTAGGAAAAACTGTCATAATTATCAATCAATAAAATCATTTGTTTATCTCCTGTGCCTTTTTTAGCGCATCGACTACAGCGCCTGCCTTATTTATGCTTTCCATATATTCCTTATCAGGCTCCGAGTCGGCTACAATACCGGCACCGCTTCTGATAAATACTTTTCCGTTTTTCTTATATGCAAGTCTGATGGCAATGCAGGTGTCCATATTTCCGGTAAAATCAATATATCCTATAGCTCCTCCATAAACTCCTCTTTTGTTGTTTTCAAGTTCACCGATAAGCTGACAGGCACGAATCTTAGGTGCTCCTGAGAGGGTACCTGCAGGAAGAACCGCTTCAAGTGCATCCAGTGCATCGTTTTCAGGTCTTATTTCACCCTTTACAGTAGAGCCTATATGCATTACATGCGAATATCTTTCTATAGAGTGGAATTTTTCCACCTTCACACTTCCGAATTTACTTATCTTGCCAAGGTCATTTCTTCCAAGATCTACAAGCATGTTGTGTTCAGCCAGTTCCTTTTTATCAGCAAGTAATTCTTCTTCCAAAAGCAGATCCTCAGCCTCTGTTTTTCCTCTCGGTCTTGTACCGGCAAGAGGGAAGGTGTGGAGTATTCCGTCTTCAAGCTTTACCAGAGTTTCAGGTGAAGCTCCCGCAATCTCTACATCGGTACCTGAAAAATAAAACATATATGGTGAAGGGTTTACCGTTCTAAGCACTCTGTAGGTATCAAAAAGACTTCCGCTAAAGTCCGCCTGCAAGCGGTTTGAAAGTACTATCTGGAATATATCGCCCTCCTTGATATGATGCTTTGCCTTTGCAATCATCTCTGAAAATTCTTCTTGTGAGAATAAAGGCTTTACTTCAGAGAGCAGTTTTCCTGTTTCATAGGATTTCTCACCCGTAAATAAAAGATTTTTTATTTTCTCAAGTCTTTTAACAGCGTTCTCATAGGCAATATGAGTATCTTCATTAAGTGAAATATTTGTAATAAGGATAATTTTTTGCTTTACATGGTCAAATACAATCACATCTTTAAAAAGCATTACATCAATATCTTTAAAGCCCTCAGAATCTTCTACATTTCTTTTGATACTCGGTTCCTTGTAGTTTATATAGTCAAATGAAAAATATCCGACTAAACCGCCTGTAAAAGGAGGTAGAGAGGTAAGTCTCGGGCTTTTGTATTTTTTCAACAAATCTCTAAGATAGCCGGTAGGATCGCTACACTCAAATTCTTCACCGTCCACATTTATTTTGCCGTCATTACAGCTTATAGAAAGTGTGGGATCAAATCCGAGAAATGTATATCTTCCCCAACTCTCGTTAGCCTTTGCCGATTCCAACATATAGGCATGTGTTGAAGCCTTTTTTAGAATTCTTATCGCTTCAATAGGTGTGATAAAGTCGGATAATATTTCCATACTGACCGGTGCGAGAGTATATTCTTTATTTTCTTTTATCTTTTCTATTTCATTTAATGTAGGGTAATACATACTATAATGTCCTTCCTTCAAGTACAACTCTTTTTTTGATTTCATCCATAAGTGCGGCAAACTGATCAAGGTCAAGTGATTGTGCACCGTCACATAATGCCTTTGCGGGATCATTGTGTACCTCAACCATAATGCCGTCTGCACCTACAGCAAGTGCAGCCTTTGCAAGCGGCGGTACGAGTGATCTGATACCTACCGCATGACTTGGATCTACCAGCACCGGAAGATGAGTTTTTTCCTTTAAAAGTGCGACTGCTCCAAGGTCCAAAGTATTTCTTGTGGCGGTTTCAAAGGTTCTGATACCTCGCTCACAGAGTATGACATTTTCATTGCCGGAAGCCATAATATATTCGGCACTCATAAGGAATTCCTCAACAGTGTTACAAAGCCCACGCTTTAAAAGTATAGGTTTTTTCAACTTTCCGACTTCTTTAAGTAAATCAAAGTTTTGCATATTTCTTGCACCGATTTGAATAATGTCAACATTCTCAAACAGCGGTAACTGTGTCTGATTCATTACCTCTGAAATAATCGGAATATTTACTGCGGCCTTGGCACTTTCCAAAAAGTCAATCCCTTCCTTGCCAAGTCCCTGAAAAGCATAAGGAGAAGTTCTCGGTTTAAATGCTCCTCCACGAAGTATTACAGCTCCACTGTCTTTAATACTTCTTGCAACCATTGTAATCTGTTCGCTTGTTTCCACACTGCAAGGTCCTGCAATAACGGTAAATGTTCCGGTACCTATACTGATATCGTTTACCTTTATGACGGTATCATCAGGATGAACGGTTCTGCCTGCCGCTTTATAGATTTCTGTAACCCTTTTTCCATAGTCAACTATAGGATGAGTTGCCACAATAGTGTCCATATCTATTTTTGAAGTGTTCCCGATTAAGCAAACTGCCGTATGTTCTGTTCCGGGTGCATATATTGTATCAAACCCTATATCTTCAAATTCTTTTCTAAAGTTTTGTATCGCCTCTTCGCTGATGCCTGCTTTTAATATAAAAACCATAAGTCCTCCTGAGTAAATAAAAAAGTCCCTGACAAATAAAAACCTAAAAAGGCTGATATTTGTCAAGGACGAAATTTCAACAATAAAAAATCGCGGTGCCACCTTGATTCACAGCATGACCTGTGCACTTTAAGATACCTACATATCCCTTGCAACTGACGTATGCGTACGTTGTAGTATACTTTGCCGAAGCATTTGACTACACCCTCCATGGTCCATTTGCTAGACTGTTTCTTATCCGGCTCTCACCTTCCCGGACTCTCTGTGAAGTCATGACTAACTTTATCTCCATATCAACGGTTTGATTATTTTTTTGAATTCTAATATAAAAATTTTCTTATGTCAACAAAAATATTTTTAGGTGTATACTAAGAACTCAAATCATTTACATACAAGCAGTATAAATGTTATAATAGGCGCGTGTTCTTTGGCAAAAGGCTTTAATACACAAAGTCCATCAAAAAATAGATGTAGGAAAGGAGTGCGATGGGTTTTTTAGAAAAATTGGAAAGAAAATTCGGCAGATATGCAATCAGAAATTTGATGATGTATTTGACTGTATTATATAGTATAGGTTTTGCTATATCTCTGATAAATATAGAAATATATTATAATTATTTATCACTGGATATACCTAAAATACTCTCGGGTCAGGTGTGGAGACTTATTACATGGACTATGTATGCACCGGATCAAAGTATATTTTTCGGGGCTATAATGCTGTATTTGTATTATAATCTCGGAAGCAATCTTGAAAGGGTTTGGGGAAGTTTCAGATTTAATCTCTATATGTTTATGGGATATTTCTTCCTTATTGTCGGAGCATTTGTGCTGTATGCAATATACGGAGATTTTGTAAGTTATTATCCTCTAACACCCGACAGCCTTAATATGTCAATATTTTTGGCTTTTGCCGTAACTTATCCTGAGATGAGCTTTTATGTATACTTTGTATTACCGATAAAGGCAAAATATTTGGCATTTGTATATTTACTTATTGAAGCATATAGCTTTATAATGGGTGGCGTCATTACAAAGGCATCAATAGGGCTTAGCTTGTTTAACTTTGTAATATTCTATTTACTTACAAGAAATTGGTATAGAATATCACCGAAGAGTATAGCCGGAAGGGCGAAATTTAAAAAGGCGGCCAAAATAAGACCGGCAGGGGAGTCGATACATAAATGTGCGGTTTGTGGAAGAACCGAAAAAGATGACGATACACTGGAGTTTAGATTCTGTTCTAAATGTAAGGGGAATTTGGAGTATTGCTCAGACCATTTATATACACATATTCATGTGGAATAGAGTTTACATCCATATTTTGAAGTATTATTGGTTTGCCGTTCATTTTTAAATATATAATGATACATTTAAAAATGAGTGGTAGTATTTACGCTTATAAAAATAAAGAGGAAAAGAAATGAAGAGAACAAAGATTATCTGTACCATGGGTCCAAACACAAACGATAAAAAACTTATGAAAGATATGGCGATTGCAGGAATGGATGTTGCCAGATTCAATTTTTCACATGGCGATTATGAGGAGCATCTGGGCAGACTGAATATACTGAGAGAAGTAAGAGAAGAGACAGGAAAGCATGTTGCGGCTCTTCTTGATACAAAGGGTCCTGAAATAAGAACAGGTTTACTTGAAGGCGGTCAGAAGGTAACATTAGTAGCCGGAAATGAATATACACTCACAATAAACGAATGTGTAGGAAATGATAAGAAAGGCTTTATCAATTACAGCGGTCTTAACGATGATGTAAAGGCGGGAGACAGGATACTTATAGATGACGGTCTTATCGAGCTTGAGGTAGAAGCTGTTGAAGGATCCGATATACATACTAAAATTCTAAACGGCGGAGAGCTTGGAGAGAAAAAGGGCGTGAATGTACCGGGAGTCTCTATAAAGTTGCCTGCACTTACAGAGAAGGATATCGAAGATGTAAAGTTTGCCTGTGACAACGGATTTGATTTTATTGCGGCTTCCTTTATAAGAAACGGAGATGCGGTTCGTCAGATTAGAGAAATATTAAAGGAGAAGGGTTCAACTATCCAGATTATTTCAAAGATTGAAAACCAGGAAGGTATCGAAAATATGGATGATATCATTGAAGCAAGCGACGGTATAATGGTTGCAAGAGGTGATATGGGTGTTGAGATAGATGCCGCAAAATTGCCTTTTATACAGAAAAAGATTATTGAAAAATGTTCTGTAGCAGGAAAGCCAGTAATTACGGCTACTCAGATGCTTGATTCGATGATAAGAAATCCAAGACCTACAAGAGCCGAGGTTTCAGACGTTGCAAATGCTATATATGACGGTACCGATGCAATAATGCTTTCAGGTGAGTCCGCAATGGGTAAGTATCCTCTTGAGGCACTTAAAATGATGGTAAAGATAGCAAAAGAGACTGAGATACATCTTGATCATGCACTTTACAGAGGCAGAAAAGTAAATAAGATGGACAAGAAGAATATTTCAAATCAGGTTGGCTATGCAGCAGTATATACAGCAGACCAATTGGATGCAAAAGGCAATCATAGCACCTTCAATTACAGGATTTACCACAAGAATGCTTTCAAAGTGGAGATCAAGTATACCTGTTTACGGAATGAGTCCAAGTATTTCAACGGTTCGTCAGATGCAGCTTTTCTACGGTGTAGTTCCTGTATGGGCAAAGAGAGCGGATACTACAGATGAGCTTATATCATCTTCAGTTGAGACATTAAAATCAGGAAAATACATTAAAGAAAATGATCTTGTAGTAATTACAGCAGGCATCATACCTGAGAAAATTGAGAGAGGACCTGCAAAATATACAAATACAATGCAGGTAGAAATAGTAAAAATAATTAATAGATAAAATAAAAAATCAAATAAAATATCATACTTTTTTATACAAAAATAAGTAGAAATATGGTAAAATACAGATAAATGAATGACCGTAGAGGTCCTATAAATAAAGTCACAAGGATGCATACATTCGAGTGACTTTATTGGGATTATAAAGGAGAGAAAACATGAAAAACCCAATAGTAACATTAACAATGACAGACGGCTCAGTAATCAAAATCGAACTTTATCCTGAGGTGGCTCCAAACACTGTAAGAAACTTTATCAGCCTGATTAATGAGAAGTTCTATGACGGACTTACATTCCACAGAGTAATTTCAGGATTTATGATACAGGGCGGATGCCCACAGGGAAACGGAATGGGTGGTCCGGATTATCAAATCAAGGGAGAGTTTAACCAGAACGGATTTCAGAATGACTTGGCACATAGCAGAGGAGTTATATCAATGGCAAGAGCTATGAGCCCAAATTCAGCAGGTTCACAGTTCTTTATAATGCATCAGGATGCACCTCATTTAGACGGAGCATATGCTGCATTCGGAATGGTAATCGAGGGAATGGATGTAGTAGATAAAATAGCGGCTGTAGATACAGATTACAATGACAGACCGAATACAGAGCAGAAGATTGCAACTATGACAGTGGATACATTCGGCGAGACTTATGAAGCTCCTGAAAAGTGTTAATATTTCAGGACAGCATTGTGATATATTGATATCAGATGAGAATGTGGCTTTGTGGGAGGCATTTAACTCCCACAAAGCCACAATTGCTATACTTGGTAAAGAAGATATAGATATATCGGTTTCAAAATATGCAGTGGAAAGTCTTGGAGATATTGATGATGAATATATAAAGAAGGTTGCCTACAGAACTTTGGGTATGCCTTTTAATATAGGCAAGGTGGAAGGTATAAATATTCGTGAGATGAGACCCTGACGACTTTGAAATTTTATCTAAATTTTAGAGAATTTCCTTTTAAAAACAAAAAAATGACTTACAGGAATATATTTTCCTTTCACTACGATTTTTACGGCTATGGATTATATGTATTTGAAAACGATAATGAGTTCATGGGTCTGGCAGGATTTTACAATAAAGACGGAAAATGTTATATTTCATATATGACTGAAGAAAGATACCGAAGGTGCGGATATACATTTAAAGTATGCAGGTATTTACTGGATTACTTAAGAGAGTCTGTAAAAAAATAATTGATGTATATGCACAAATAGACAAATCAAATATAGCATCGATTAGTTTTGCTAAAAAAACTTGGTGTGATAATAAATGAAATTTTAATAGAGTGATGTTTAATTGCATACGCAGGGTTAGAAAAAAACCTAACTGTTGTTTTTTTATACAAATTTTTAATGTATAATTTTAGGAACAATATTTTTTTAGGGGCAGTAAAAATACAGAGGTTTATTGAATGAAAGTGAAGGCATTTGCAAAAATTAATTTATGCTTGGATGTACTGAGAAGAAAAGAAAACGGTTACCATGAAGTAGAAATGGTTATGACAAATGTTGATATATTTGACGTACTTGAAATTAAAAGAACTTGAAGAAAAAAAGATATTACTTAAATCATACAATACGGATTTGGCAATGGATGAGACCAATCTTATATACAAGGCCATAGCGCTTTTGCAAAAGGAAACCGGAAAGACATTCGGAGTGGAGGTTTTGCTGGAAAAGAATATTCCGATGGAAGCAGGTATGGCAGGGGGAAGTGCAGATGCGGCGGCTACATTAAAAGCGGTAAATGAGCTTTTTAAACTCGGTGTAAGTGATGAGAGACTTTTGGAGCTTGGAGCAAGCCTCGGTGCGGATATACCTTTTTGTATAATGGGAGGAACGGTACTGGCAAGCGGAATTGGAGAAAAGCTTAGGCGATTAAGCCCCTTACCGAAAATGAAACTTTTAATAGTAAAACCGAAAGCGGGGCTTTCTACAAAAAAGGTATATGAGAGCCTTGATATAGACGGCCTTAATAAGGCAGGATTTATACATAAAGATGTAGGTGAAATGGTTTCGGTTATAGAGAGTGATGAAGCCGATAAGACAAAGATAGAAAAAAATTGCAGGGAGACTCGACAATATTTTTGGAGGTGCCTTCTATAAGACTTTTGCCTTTAATAGCGGATATCAAGCAAAAGATGCTTGATAACAATTGTCTTGGAGCTCTTATGAGCGGAAGCGGAACCGCAATATTCGGTATCTATGAAAATGATGAGGATATGATAAAGACCAAAGAAATATTGGAAAAAGACGACAGAATAAATTATATACAGATTACAAATACACTATAGAAAGATATATGGAGGATACAATGACAGCTTTTTCGCATGCAGAAGGAGATGAATATATGCCACTGAGAGATGTGGTTTTTAAAACTTTAAGACAGGCAATTCTAAGAGGAGAGTTGCAGCCGGGTGAGAGACTTATGGAGATAGCTCTCTCAAAGAAGCTTGGAGTGTCAAGAACACCTATAAGAGAAGCTATAAGAATGCTTGAACTTGAAGGCCTTGTGCTTATGATTCCGAGAAAGGGTGCAGAGGTTGCAGGGATTACCGAAAAGAATCTTAGAGATACTCTGGAAGTGAGAAGAGCCTTGGAGGAGCTTGCAATAGAACTTTCATGTACAAAGATTACGGATGAGGAGTTAAATGAGCTTGAGCAGGCTGAAGAGGAATTTGTTGATTCAATAGAAAATAAAGATATTATTGATATTGCACGTGCAGATGAGAAATTTCATGATATAATATTTACAAGCACAGGCAATGATAAGCTGGTACAGATGATAAATAATCTACGTGAGCAGATGTATCGTTACAGACTTGAATATGTAAAGGCTGAAGCGACAAGAAATCAGCTTATGGAAGAGCATGAGATGATATTAAAGGCGCTAAAGTGCAGAGACAAGTCGGAGGCTAAGAGAATCATTGCCGAGCATATAAATAATCAGGAGGTGAATGTTTCCAAGAAGATCAAGGAGACACCTACAAAATAATGAGGAAATTAGTGATAATATTCGGAGGACAGTCCTCTGAACATGAGATATCTGTAATATCTGCAACCAATATATCAAAACAGGTGGATACTGATAAATATGAGCTCATTTTAATCGGTATCACCAAGGAAGGTAAATGGCTCAAGGTTGAGAATATATCTTCAATGGAAGACGGAAGTTGGATTAATTCAAGAACAAGTGCATTTATTTTGCCTGATGCAACAAAAAAGTGTATAATAGTAGAGACAGATGGGGAATATAAAGAAATTCATGTGGATGTGGTATTCCCTGTACTGCATGGACTCTATGGTGAAGACGGTACTATTCAAGGACTGTTGGAACTTGCAAAGATTCCCTATGTAGGGTGTGGAGTTTTAGCCAGTGCCGTAGGTATGGACAAGCTCTATACAAAACTTGTTGTTGACAAGCTCGGTATAAGACAGGCCGCATATGAGCCGGTACTTGACTATGAAGCGAGGGAGGATTTTGAAGGAGTAATAAAGAGGATTGAAAACAGATTTGACTATCCGGTATTTGTAAAGCCTTCAAACGCCGGTTCTTCAAGAGGCGTATCAAAAGCCTCAAACAGAGAGGAACTGGAAAAAGGTATAAAAGAAGCTCTAAATCATGACAGAAAAGTTCTTGTGGAAGAAACTATAGTGGGACATGAGGTGGAATGTGGAGTGCTTGGCAAACCGGGAGATGTAATGGCAAGCGGAGTCGGTGAGATAAAATCGGCGGCAACATTCTATGATTATGATGCAAAATATAAGCTGGATTCACTCACATTGCTTGACTCAAAGCTTCCTGACGGAGTAAGAGAAAAACTTCCTGAGTGCGCAAAAAAGATTTTTACAGCTTTGGACGGATTCGGACTTTCAAGAGTGGACTTCTTTGCAAGGGAAGACGGAGAGATTGTATTTAATGAGATAAATACAATGCCGGGATTTACCGCAATAAGTATGTATCCTATGTTATTTGAGGCTGCGGGTATCGGAAAGAAAGAGCTGATTGACAAACTTATTGATTTGGCTTTTGAGAGAAGGTGATTTTTCTTGAATTTACCTATAGGAATATTTGATTCAGGTGTCGGAGGGCTTACGGTAGCAAGGGAAATAGTGTCGCAGATGCCAAATGAAAGTACTGTTTATTTTGGAGATACGGCAAGAGTTCCATACGGCTCCAAGTCAAGAGATACTATTATCAAATACTCCGGACAGATTGTAAAATTTTTACAGACAAAAAATGTAAAAGCTATTGTGATTGCGTGCAATACCGCCAGTGCTTTTGCGCTTGACATATTAAAGACAGAGATTGATATACCGATTATGGGTGTTATTCATGCAGGTGCCATAACTGCCGCCAAAACTACAAAGGTGGGAAGGATTGGAGTTGTGGGTACCAGCGGAACCATATCAAGCGGTATATATGAGAAAACTATTCATCAGATAAATAATGAACTTGAAGTAATACAAAAGGCCTGTCCGCTTTTGGTTCCTTTGGTAGAAGAGGGCCTTATAAATGACAGAGTTACAGATGAGATTATTTCAAGGTATGTTAGTGAATTAAAGAGCAGACATATTGACAGTCTGGTATTGGGATGTACCCATTATCCTTTACTGTATAAGACTTTTGGAAGGATTATGGGAGAGGAAGTTTCCCTTGTAAATCCTGCATATGAGACCGCGAAGGAATTGAAATCTTTGTTGGAGCGTGAGAATCTTTGTGCCGTGGATGACGGCGAAGTTTTTCATGACTTTTATGTCAGTGATATGGCGGAAAGATTTAGTGATTTTGCATCTTCTATTATGCCCGGCATAGTAAAGAAAGCCGGTATAGTCAATATAGAGGAATTTTAGTGACAATAAAAAATATTGTTACGATTAAAAAACATTTAAAGCTTTGCAGAATGCATACAAATTGGATTGGCTAGACAAGAGTGTACATAAAGCAGACAGGCATTCTTTGTTGAGCATAGTTATCAGTTTTTTATTTAAGGTTATTTTATATAGAATAGTGGGGAGATACATTTTTCTAGTAAACTATCATTCTTTTATTTTAAACTTGATATTTGCATAACAACCAGTGGTAGCTTAGGGTTGGGTAGAGACCGCATTGCGGCTTCTACTATGGTTTTAAGGTAGAAGATTATGAAAGAATTTGTAGATATTGAGATTAGCGGCTCTCATTTGAGGTATGATGAGAACGATCCTATTGCCGTGAATATTTCAGGAAATCACTATATTGATGGTGATATACACAAAATAACTTACGTGGAAGAAGCCCAAGGTTTTGATGAAATTATCCTTAATACAATAATAGTAAAGAAGAACAGGGTTGAAATTATCAAAGAGGGTGTGGTAAATTCCAAGATGGTATTTGCCAATAACAGTAGGTACAAAACAATATATGACACTCCCTTTGGAAGATTGGATATGGAAACAGAGACAAAGCTTCTGCTCATAGATATGAATGAGGAGGAGATAAATGTCTATGTTGAATATATACTCTACATAGAGGGAGATAGGGCATCAAATTCAAAGATGCGCATTCACATAGTTGAAGCTGTTGATAGAGTAGATAAAAAGGGTGGTTGATCCACCCTTTTTTAGAACAGGTTAGTTAAACCTAAGTCAAGGAGGAAATATGGACAATAAATTAAAAATTTCATTCAATTCACCGGTTATATTGGGATTTGTTATTTTGAGCTTTATAGTATTTGTAATGGATGTTATTACGGGAGGACTTTCCACAAGACTTTTCTTCAGTGTATACAGATCGTCTTTTATAAATCCTCTTACATATATCAGATTTTTCGGACATGTACTTGGCCATGCAAATCTTGATCATTTCCTTGGTAATATAATGCTGATACTTGTAATCGGACCGATGCTTGAAGAAAAGTACGGTTCGGCGAATATACTCTTTGTAATTCTTGCAACTGCACTTGTAACGGGATTGGTACATTTCTTTGTATTCCCGTCTTCAGGATTGCTTGGAGCAAGCGGTGTAGTGTTTGCATTTATACTGCTTTCATCATTTGCAGGATTTAAAGAAGGAAAAATTCCTTTTACATTTATTCTTGTAGCGCTTTTATATATCGGAGAGCAGATATATCAAGGATTCTTTGTACAGGACAATATTTCAAATCTTACTCATATCCTCGGAGGTATAGTAGGTGCCCTGCTTGGATATGTGATGAATAAGGGGAGAATGAACAGGTACTAGGGTATTTATGGAGAGAGAAATAATATATGATATTTCTGTTCTGGAATATGTGTTATTTTGTATAGAAGGTCTTGCAAAAAAGCTGGGAAAAGATGGAAGAGAAGTATATCAAATACTGACAGAGGACAGCGATATATTAAACAGTTATATAGTACCGTCATATGATGTATTACATACACAGGGCAAAGATTATATTATTGAAGATATTTTGGATGTGATGAAGAAAAGAGGTCTGACGGTATGAGACTATATCATGGTTCATATACAGAAATTAAATCACCGGATTTATTACATTCAAGAAAAAATGTTGATTTCGGATTGGGATTTTACACAACTCCATTGTATGAACAGGCCGTAAATTGGGCAAGAAAGTTTAAAAGAAATGGAGGCAATGGGATAATATCATATTATAGATTTGATGAAAAGGTACTTCATAAATTAAAGGTATTAAACTTTGATACATATTCAGATGAATGGTTGGACTTTATTCTAAATTGTAGAGCAGGTAAGGATGTATCAGATTATGATGTGGTAATAGGTGGTGTTGCTAATGATAAAGTTTTTAACACTATTGAATTATTTTTTGATGGACTGATTGACAAGAAAGAGGCTATAAGTCGATTAAAATATGAAAAGCCTAATCTACAGATATGTTTCAGGACACAAAAAGCGTTGGACTACAGTTTATTATATGAGGGAAGTGAGACAATATGAATGCAAATCCTGTGTTATTACAAAAGAAATATGCACGCATTATAGAAAATTTTGCACGAAAAAAAAACATTTCAATTGAGGAATCTTTAGATTTTTTTTATCACTCATTTACATATGAACTGATGAGTAAAGGGATTTCCGATATGCATTGTATGAGTGATGAATATTTGATTGAAGATTTGGAGCGAGAATATAGTGGCGAGTATGGAAATAGGAAAGCTATATGAGATATACTCAACCGATGATGAAAGCTTTAGCGTAGGATATCTGCTGCATCAAAATGATGATATCTGTATATTTAAAGCGTATGATGATCAGGGGAGAGAAGCAGGAATTTATGCTTTTAAAAAGAAAATAATAAGCTCATGTTTTGAGGGTACGGAATATTTAGCCAAAATGAAATTATATATAGATTACTGGAAGGGTAAAGAGACAAAAAAACGGTATCTATGAATGACTTGGACGGTGAAATATCTATTGGAAATATCCTCGAATATATAATTTTGAGTAAACGAATATCAACTGTTATGATAGATTCGAATGATGAAATGTATACAGGTTTTATTTCAGAATTAGATGCTGTATCTGTAGCTATAGAATGTGTAGATATATCAAATGCAAAAAGTTTATGATAAAAATAAAAAAATTAATGTAGGAGATATATGCTTTATAGAATTTAACAGCGTAGATAATGATGTACTTTTGTATGCGTACAGGAATCTTAACGGAAAGCATGACTGTTGTAAATAGATTATCTATAAGCGATCAATTGTTTAAAAGGGAGATATTACAAAATTCTTATACTTTGTGATATCTCCCATTATTTTAATTATAATGTCCACGACAGGATAGAATTGTCCTGACTTTGCCAATAAAGGTAGTCTTCCCATGCATCAAAATCCCACTGTAATGTTCTTGCCATAACTTTAATCCTCTATTAATTCATGTTCGGCAAGTTTAAGCTGACCGGCTTTGTATTTGTCAAGCTTTTCTTTCAAATACCTTTGATTATTCTCCGAATAAAACGGATCCATAGAGACTTCAAAAGGTATACGATGCTCTCTGCCAACTTTCTTGGCAAATATAGTAAAGGCCGCACTCATAGAAAGTCCAAGCTCATTACAAACATTTTCCATTCTCTTTTTATCCGCCTCATCCAGACGAAAGTTTACATTAACGGTCTGTGCCATAAAACTTCTCCTTTCTTATATTGATGAATTTATTATAGCATTTGTAAAGAAAAATACAAGAAAAGTTATATAAAATATATTTACATAATATAATCAATATTGATTTTTTTACATATACTCTCCAATTTCCCAAAATATGATATAATATAATAAGTATTGAATGAAAAAGAGGAGAAATATGTCTTTTACACATCTACATGTACATACAGGATATTCATTATTGGACGGATCCTGTAAGATAAAAGAGATAATAAGTAGAGCAAAAGAACTCAATATGACATCACTTGCCATTACCGATCATGGAGTGATGTATGGAGTCATAGATTTTTATAAAGAGGCAAAGGCACAGGGTATCAAACCGATACTTGGTTGTGAAGTGTATGTAAGCCCTTCATCAAGATTTGAAAAGCAGGCAAAGCAGGGAGACAGATACTATCACCTTATTTTACTGGCAAAAAATAATAAGGGCTATGAGAACCTGACAAAGATAGTTTCAAAAGGTTTTACCGAAGGTTTTTATTATAAACCGAGAATAGACTTTGAACTGTTACAGGAATATCATGAGGGTATAATAGCGCTTTCAGCTTGTTTGGCAGGTGAAATTCCAAAGCTTATATCAAGAGGTAGAGAGGATGATGCAAGAAAGGCCGCACAAAAATATAAGGATCTGTTTGGTGAGGATTCTTTTTATTTGGAGCTTCAAAACCATGGAATTCCCGAGCAAAAGTATGTAAATCAGGTTCTGGTAAAAATCGGAAAAGAGCTTGATATTCCGCTTGTGGCAACCAATGATATACACTATATAAATGCTGAAGATGCAAAAGCACATGACATACTGCTTTGTATACAGACCGGTAAGACAGTGTCCGATCCCGACAGAATGAGATATGAGGGCGGACAATTTTTCTTAAAGTCCGAAGATGAGATGAAGGCACTATTTCCATATGCAATAGATGCTGTTGAAAATACCGGTAAGATAGCGGATATGTGTGATGTGGAAATAAAATTCGGTGAGACCAAATTGCCTGAATATCCTGTGCCGAATCAAATGTCGGCAAAGGAATATTTGGAAAGTCTGTGTCAAAGCGGTTTTGAAAGAAATTACCCGGATGATTATCCAAACAGAGATGAAATAAAGAGCAGAATGTACTATGAGCTTGGCGTAATAGAAAAAATGGGTTATATAGACTATTTTTTGATAGTTTGGGACTATATAAATTATGCAAGAAGCAAGGGTATCTCTGTAGGACCGGGAAGAGGTTCTGCAGCAGGAAGTGTAGTATCATACTGTCTTGGAATCACAGATATCGATCCGATAAAATATAATCTTATTTTTGAGAGATTTTTAAATCCCGAGAGAGTTTCCATGCCCGATATAGACGTGGACTTTGCGGATGAAAGACGTGGCGAAGTTATTGAATATGTGGTAAACAAATACGGCAGTGAAAGAGTATGTCAGATAATAACCTTCGGTACATTGCAGGCAAGAGGTGTTATCAGGGATGTCGGAAGAGCTATGGAGATTCCATATGCCAGATGTGACAGTATTGCAAAGATGATACCAATGGATAAGGATATTACTTTGGGGCTTGCACTTGAGAGAAATAAGGAACTTAAAGAGCTGTATGACAGTGATGAAGTGGTTCATGAACTTATAAATTACAGCTGAAACTTGAGGGGCTGCCAAGACATGCAAGTATTCATGCGGCAGGCGTTGTAATCTCAAAAAAAGCTGTTGAAGAATATGTACCGCTTGCACTTGGAGTGGATAATGCGGTTACAACGCAGTTTACCATGACGACCTTGGAGGAGCTCGGTCTTTTAAAGATGGACTTTTTGGGACTGCGCACACTTACAGTACTTCAAAATGCTTTGGCAATGATAAAGAAAAATCATAGTATAGATATCGACTTAAAAAATATTGACTATGATGATAAAAAGGTATATGAATTCATATCCACAGGAAGGACAGATGCGGTATTCCAGTTGGAGAGCGGCGGAATGCAAAGCTTTATGAAGCGATTAAAACCTGAAAATCTTGAGGATATAATTGCCGGTATTTCACTTTATCGTCCGGGGCCTATGGATTTTATACCGAAATATATTGCAGGTAAGAACAACAAAGACAAAGTAAGCTATGATACGCCACAACTTATTTCCATACTTGAGCCGACCTATGGCTGTATAGTATATCAAGAGCAGGTAATGCAGATTGTGCGAGATCTGGCAGGATATACCATGGGTGGAAGTGATGAGGTTCGCCGTGCCATGAGTAAGAAAAAGGCACATATTATGGAGATGGAGCGAAAGAACTTCGTATATGGAAATGAAAAAAAGGGTATCAAGGGCTGTATAAATAACGGTATAAAAGAAGAAATAGCAAACAGAATCTTTGATGAAATGATTGACTTTGCAAGTTATGCCTTCAACAAATCACATGCGGCATGTTATGCTGTGGTTTCATATCAGACCGCATATCTGAAATATTATTATCCGAAAGAGTTTATGGCGGCTTCACTCACTTCCGTAAGCGATAATCCGACAAAGCTTATTGAATATATGGGTGGCCTTTCCGATATGGGTATAAAGATATTGCCTCCGGATGTAAATCTCGGTGAGGGAGCATTCAGTGTGGATGAGGACGGTATAAGATTCGGTCTTTCCACCATAAAGGGTGTCGGAAAAGCGGTATCCGATGCGATTGTAAGAGAGAGGACTTTAAACGGAAAATTTCTTTCGCTTGAAAACTTTATAAACAGACTTCCTCAAAAGGATTTGAATAAGAGAAGCATTGAAGGCTTTATAAAGTCGGGAGCCCTTGACGGTATGGAGGGAAACCGACATGAAAAGATTCTTAATGCGGAACTTTTCATAGATAAGAAGTCCAAGGAGAGTAAGGCGGTGATCCCCGGTCAGATGTCATTTTTTGATGTGGTAAGTGAAGAGGATAAGGACAGCTTTGTTTCTGAACTTATTCATATAGAGGAGTATCCTAAAGAAGAACTTCTAAAATATGAGATGGAAGTTATGGGAATGTATGTCAGCGGACATCCTTTGGAAGAATATATTTCACTTTTGGAAAAGCACTCCGATGCAAGAAGCATTGACTTTTATCCGGATGAAAACGGAGAGATTCCTTTGGAGTCGGGAATTAAGTTGACCATTGGCGGATTGCTGGTGGAGGTAAATAAAAGATTTACCAAAAAGGCGATATGATGGCCATATGTACTCTTGAAGATCTGTATGGAAGAATAGAGCTTGTTGTATTCCCGAAGGCATTTGAAAACTACGGCAATGAGCTCATAGAGGGTGGAAAAGTATTTGTTAAGGGAAGAGTTGATACCTCGGGAGAAGAGGAAGGCAAACTCATAGTGGATACTGTAAGTGAGTTTGGAAGAGTGAAAAAAGAACTTTGGATACAGTATGCCGATAAGGAAAGCTATGAAGAGGATCTTGGAAACCTCCTTACAGATATAGGTACTGATGAGCGGAAATGACAGTGTTATCATATATCTGAAAAAGGAAAGAGCAAAAAAGGACCTTGGCGGTGAGTGGGGAGTGCCCGCGGATGAGGCTGTCAGAATACTTGGCGAAAGACTTGGCAGCGACAATGTAAAGGTAGTGGAGAAGATTTAATATATAAAAGTCAGATATGTAACAAAACGCATAGAAAAATATTGATTATTTTAGTATAATTACTTTGTGCTCAATAGAGTATTGTACTAAGTAAGAAAGGAAATTATAGACATAAGTCTATACGGTTTTAATATGGCAAATAATGAATTCAGGGAAGAGCTTGACCCTCAAAGCAGTGTAAATAAAGTAATAGGTATTGTTTCAGGAAAGGGTGGAGTAGGTAAAAGCCTTGTGACATCATTGATGGCGGTAAAGGCAATGACAAAGGGCTTTAGAGTCGGTATTATAGATGCCGATATCACAGGACCTTCCATACCTAAGGCATTCGGGCTTAGCGGAAAGCTTGGGGTTACATATGATCAGCTTATGGTTCCGGCTGTTACAAATACGGGAATTAATGTGGTAAGTACAAATCTTATCTTAGAGAATGAGACAGATCCGGTTATATGGAGAGGACCTGTAATAGCAGGTGTTGTAAAGCAGTTTTGGAAGGATACCGTATGGAATAATATCGACTATATGTTTGTTGATATGCCTCCGGGTACAGGAGATGTTCCGCTTACAGTTTTCCAGTCAATACCTGTTGACGGAATTATAATAGTTACCAGTCCTCAGGAGCTTGTTTCAATGATAGTTGCAAAGGCCGTAAACATGGCTAAAAAGATGAATGTTCCTATACTCGGTCTTGTTGAGAATATGAGCTATTTTGAGTGTCCTGATTGTGGAAGCAAGCATGAGATATTCGGAAAGAGTCATATTGATGAGATAGCAAAAAAAGAAGGATTGAAGGTACTTGCAAAGCTTCCTATAGATCCTGAAGTGGCGAGACAGGTGGACGCAGGTCTTGTAGAGTATGTTAAGGCACCTTGGTTTGATGAAGCGGCAGATTATATTTTAAAATAATTATTTTGACCGGGGAATATACCGGAAAGAGTATGCAAAAGAAGTGGAGAGCTTATGTATATATCAAATAACCCGAATAACGAATTGGAGCAGTCCATTGTACAAGTTCCCGATTTGGTACAGATACCTGAAGAAATACATGAAATGGCACAGAAATTTCAAGAGGCCATGATGATGTATACCTGTGCAATCAGGGAAGTAAAGACAAAGCTGGAAGTTTTAAATGATGAACTTTCGGTTAAAAACAGAAGAAACCCTATAGAGGTGATAAAATCAAGAGTAAAAAAGCCGAAAAGCATTGTGGAAAAGTTAAAAAGGCGTGGACTTCCGCTTACACTTGATTCAATAGTCAATAATCTGGATGATGTGGCAGGTATAAGAGTTATCTGCTCATTCCTTGATGATATTTATGAAGTGGCCGATATGCTTACAAGACAGGACGATGTAAATTTGATTGCCGTAAAGGATTATATAAAAAAGCCTAAGGAAAACGGATATCGCTCTTACCATCTTATTATCGAGATACCGGTATTTTTCTCGGAGAAAAAGCAGCCTATGAGGGTTGAGGTACAGATAAGGACTATTGCCATGGATTTTTGGGCGAGCCTTGATCATCAGCTGAAATACAAAAAAGATTTTATTGATTCCGACGATGTTGAAAGACAGCTTAAGGAATGTGCCGATGTGATAGCAAATACGGACCAACAAATGCTTAATATAAGACAAAGCATAGAGTCAAGAGGTATAGAAGTAAGAAAACCGAGATAAAAAGTGGGGCTGTAACTTATGAAAAATTAAGTTACAGCCTTTTTGTTAATCAATAGTATATATATTGGATTTTAACCAAAGCTTCATCTTGCTGAAGCCGAACATGTATATCAAAAACAGTGTGCTGGTGATGATCCATGAAAGCGGATAAGCCCAGAGTATTGTATAGAAATTCGGGAATTTTGGTACCATTACAATTATCCAGACTATTCTAAGTACGCATACACCTCCAGCGGTCATTATCATAGGTATCCAGCTGTCACCGATTCCTCTGAGAGACCCTGAGAAGATCTCGATAATAATGTATGCCGGGAAGGCGACAACCATAAAATTCAGCATATCCGTACCTATCTTTAACACATTCTCGTCCTTGGTAAACAGGGTATAAATATTTCTTCCAAAGAGTTTTAACATTATCATTACTATTCCGGTAACTACGACCGATAAAATCATTCCGTAAATTATTCCTTTTTTTACTCTTTCTTTATTACCGTAGCCGAAGTTTTGTCCGGTGAAGGTGGTAACGGAGATTCCGAGAGACTGTATAGTCATCCAAAAGAGAGTGTCTATTTTACCGTAGGCGGTAAAGGCGGCAATTGTGTCGGTACCGAGACTGTTTATAGAGGCCTGAATAAGTATATTTGCAATGGTGTACATGGCAGACTGCATTCCTGCGGCAGTACCTATACTTATCATTTTTCTGAGCTCCGAAAAATTTATTTGTAAATTCTTTAATCTCAATTTTAATGCATCATTTCTTTTATAGAGCACTATGATGACCAATACGGCACTGATTATTTGCGATGTAACGGTTGCAATTGCTGCACCTGTTACGCCCATATTCATATAGCGTATCAATATAATATCTAAAACTATATTCACAAAACAGCTTATAACAAGGAATATAAGCGGAGTTTTGGAGTCACCTACAGCACGAAGGAGTCCGGCTCCCATATTGTAGATAAGATTAGGTGCAAGTCCCAGAAAGTATATTTGAAGATAGGGTAATGCCATAGACATCATATCATCCGGAATATTCATATTTGCAAGCATTGTCTTTGAAAATATTATACCTAATATACTGACTATGATTCCCACTATAAGTGAAAACGCAATTGAAGTATGAACGCATATACTTACAAGCCTATCATTTTTTGCGCCATAGTGTTGTGAGACGATTACACTGAAACCGGAGGATAATCCTACAAAAACGCCTATAAAAAGATTGATTATTGTACTTGTGGTTCCACCTACGGCTGCAAGTCCGAGCTTTCCTACATTTTGACCCACGATAACGGCATCTGCAGTGTTATACAGCTGTTGGAAGAAAGTTCCAAGGAGTATGGGGAAGAAGAATAATAAAAGCCCGAAGGTAATATTCCCCTTGGTCATATCCTGCTTCTTGGTTTGTTGCATAAATATCCTTTCTTTTATATCATTTCTTCAGGTTTAAAAACCTCATCAAATTTTTCCTCTGTCATAAGATTCATGACAAGAGTCGCCTCTTTTAGAGAAATATTTTTCTCATGTGCAAGCTTGGCAACTTTTGCAGCGTTCTCATATCCGATATATGGACTGATGGCGGTTACAAGCATCAGTGAATTATGCAGATTTTCATGCATTTTTTGTTTGTTTGCCTTGATACCGCACACACAGTGAACTCTGAATGAGTCCATACCTTCAGATAAAATTCTGACAGACTGAAGGAAGTTATGGATAAGCACAGGCATAAATACATTCAGCTCAAAATTCCCTTGGCTTGATGCCATATTTACAGCCGTATTATTTGACATTACCTGTACACATACCATAGTCATTGACTCACACTGTGTAGGATTTACTTTTCCGGGCATTATTGAGCTTCCGGGTTCGTTTTCAGAATAAATATTTCACCCAAACCGCATCTTGGACCGCTTGAAAGCCATCTTATATCATTTGCTGTTTTCATCAAATCGCCTGAAAGAGATGAAAGTGCTCCATGTACAAAGGTAAGTTCGGATTTTGAAGTTAAAGCATGGAATTTATTGCTGTCTGTAACAAAATCTTTACCGGTAAGTTTTGATATATTCTTTGCAACCAGAGTGTCAAATCCCTTTGGAGCATTCAGTCCCGTACCTACAGCAGTGGCACCGAGAGCAAGTTTTTTTATAAATGGAAGCGCACTTTCTATTTGCATATAATCATTTTCAAGAGAAGACCTCCATCCGCTTATCTCCTGTGAAAAGGCTATAGGAGTGGCATCCTGTAAATGTGTTCTTCCGGATTTTACAATTCCTTCATTTTCCTCTTCAAGCTTTTTAAATGCATGTATCAGCTTATCTAAAGAAGGAAGGAGCTTATCCTGTACTTCCAAAACCGCGCACTATATGCATTGCGGCGGGGAAGGTGTCGTTTGAGCTTTGTGACATATTTACATCATCATTCGGATGCAAAAGCTTTTTCCCCAAAATCTCATTTCCTCTATTGGTGATTACCTCATTTACGTTCATATTGCTCTGAGTACCGCTGCCGGTCTGCCATACTGAGAGCGGGAAGTGCTCGTCCAGCTTACCTTCAAGTATTTCATTGCAAACCTTATTTATAATGTTCGACTTTTCCTCCGTCAATTTTCCAAGTTCAAGATTTGTAGCGGCACAGGCTGATTTCAGATATGCAAATGCTCGTATCACCTCAGTCGGAATTTTTTCGGTACCGATTTTAAAGTTTGAAAGACTTCTTGCTGTTTGAGCGCCGTAATATTTGTCCACAGGTACTTTGATACTGCCCATAGAGTCATGCTCTATACGATATTCCATAGTTTTCTCCTAACATCATTTATGCTATAATCAGTTTAACAAAAAACAAAATAAAAAAACAGGTCAATAAATGAAAATAAAAAAACAAGAGTCAAGATTTTTAATAATACTGGACATATTGATGCAATTGGCAGTGATACTTTCACTTGCATGGTTTGTGGTGTATATATTTGGAGCAAAAACCTTTATGGTCGGTCAGTCCATGTCACCGCAGATAGAGCAGGGAGAGGCTGTACTTATAAATAAAGCCACATATACTTTTTTAAAACCTAAAAGATATGATTTGATAGCATTTCAAAATACAGACGGAAGAGTGTGTATCAGAAGAGTCATAGGGCTTCCCGGTGAAAGTGTTAATATAAGAGAAGGTTTGGTTTATATAGACGGTGAAGTATTGGATAAATTTTTGAGGCTTCATCAGGCGGTTTGGCTGCAGACGAAATTAAGTTGGCAAGTAATGAATATTTTGTATTGGGTGATAACAGAGTCGGAAGTGAAGACTCAAGGATCTCAACAATAGGAAATGTAACGGAAGATATGATTATAGGTAATGCATGGATCAGAGTATTGCCTGTAAAAAGGATAGGTTTTATAAAATAGAGCCTGATGAAAGGATAGTTTATGAAGATACAATGGTACCCGGGTCATATGACTAAGGCAAAAAGAGCCATGTCAGATGCCATAAAGCTTGTGGATATTATTATAGAGATGACTGATGCCAGAGCACCTGAGGCTACAAGAAATCCGGAAATCATGGAACTGGGTTCCAATAAGTCCAGAATTATTATATTAAATAAGGCCGATCTCTCCGATGAGAGTGCAAACAACAGATGGGCAAGCCATTATAAGGAGCAGGGTTATGAGTGCATGTTTATGGACTCCAGAAAGAAAAACGGAGTGAATGCACTGATAAAGGCTATAGAGAATGTTTCAAAGGAAAAGAGAGAAAGAGACGCCAAAAGAGGAATTAAAAACAGACCTGTAAGAGCAATGGTGGCAGGTATTCCGAATGTCGGCAAGTCCACACTTATAAACTCGGTTTCAGGAAGAGCAATGGCAAAGACCGGAAATAAACCGGGAGTTACCAAGGGGAATCAGTGGATAAAACTTAAAGGTCAGATAGAACTTTTAGATACTCCGGGAATACTTTGGCCAAAGTTTGAAGACGAAAACATCGGTGAGATGATTGCATTTATCGGCTCTATAAACGATATGATTATAGATATCAGAGAGCTGGGGCTTGAACTTATTAAATGGTTTATTAAAAACAGACCTGAGATACTTACAGAAAGATTTGAGATGGAAGACGGTGATGATGAAAATGCCGTTTTAATAAAAATAGCAAACTTAAGAGGTTGTACAAAGAAGGGCAATGAGCTTGACTATGATAAGGCCGCAAGTATCTTTGTAAATGAGTTCAGGTCGGGGAAGCTTGGAAGAGTTACATTACAAATGCCGTAGGAAAACAGGATGAGGAAAATAAGTGAAGAAAAACTTGCCCTTGAGAGAGTAAGACTTGAGGGCATGAGAGAATTTGAAAATAAATACAGCGATTTGGCATATGTTGCCGGTATAGACGAGGCAGGCAGAGGGCCGCTTGCAGGTCCTGTGGTGGCGGCGGCGGTAATTTTGCCGAAGGACATCTTCCTTCCTTTTTTAAATGACTCCAAAAAGGTGACGGAAAAGAGAAGAGATGTTTTATTTGATGAAATAAAGCAAAATGCCATAGCGTACGGTATAGGTATTGCTTCAAATACTTTGATAGATGAGATAAATATATTACAGGCTACTTATGAGGCAATGAGAGAGGCCGTAAATGCACTGGAAAAAACACCTGATGTTTTACTGGTGGATGCTGTACATATACCTGATATAAATATAAAGCAGGTGGGTATAGTAAAAGGAGATGCCAAGAGTGTAAACATAGCCGCAGCAAGTATACTTGCAAAGGTCACCAGAGACAGGCTTATGGCAGAGTATGATAAAATCTACCCTGAGTACGGATTTGCATCAAATAAGGGCTACGGTACGGCGACGCATATAGCGGCTTTAAAGGAAATAGGGCCATGTGCCATACACAGAAAATCATTTATAGGAAATTTTGTAAGTGAATAAAAGAGAAGTCGGAAACAAGGGGGAGGCAATGGCTGCCTCTTTTCTTGAAAATAACGGAATCATAATACTTGAAAGAAACTACCGAAACAGATTCGGCGAGATAGATATTATCGCCATAGAAGGCAATGTATTATTATTTATAGAAGTAAAATACAGGAAAGATGAAAGCTTCGGATATCCGCTTGAGTCTGTAGGATATTTTAAGCAACAGAAAATACGAAAACTGGCAAGGTATTATCTTAATGAAAAGCATTATTTCATGCACAGTATAAGATTTGACTGTATAGGAATAATGGGTGAGAAGATAGACTGGATAAAAGGAGCATTTTATTGAGTATAAAGATATTAAAAAAGAATGATAAAAATATTTTGAGATTGAAAAAAGCTGAAAACGGAGTGGAATATTTTTCGTTTGAAGCATTGGAAAAATATGAGGAGCTTGTTCAGGGATTTTCCACAAGGATAGGAGGGGTAAGCGAAGGCCCTTATGCCTCTATGAATTTAAGTTTCAGCAGAGAGCCTGATAATAAAGAGGGTGTACTTGAGAATTATAAAAGAATGGCAAAAGCTCTGGGAGTAAAGGAAGACAGTTTTGTGCTCTCATATCAGGAGCATTCCACCAATGTAAGAGTAGTGAATAAAAGCGATATGGGTAAGGGAGTATCGGTTGAAAGAGACTACAGAAATATTGACGGACTGATAACTAATGAGAGAGGCATTACCTTGGGGGCTTTTTTTGCAGACTGTATTCCGCTGTATTTTTACGACAGAAAAAAACAGGTAATAGGGCTTGCTCATTCGGGTTGGAGAGGTACCTGCAAAAGAATGGGTGCGGTAATGATAGATGAGATGGCAAAAAAATTCGGCACGGATGCAAAGGATGTAATTGCCTGTATAGGTCCGGGGATTTGTCAAGACTGCTATCAGGTAAGCGAAGATGTGTATGAAGAGTTTTCAAAAAACTTTAAAAGTGAAGATATCGAGAGTATTTTCAGAGAAGACGGAGAGGATCATTTCAGACTTTCACTTTGGAAAGCGAATGAAACAGTCTTAAAAGAGGCGGGAGTCTTGCCTGAGAATATATTTACATCAAATATTTGTACCGCCTGCAATCCGGATTTGCTTTATTCCCATAGAATAATGGGAGATATCAGAGGAAATATGGCCGCATTTTTGGCATTAAAATAATTTATTGTCTAACTGTAACCTTGGACTTGCTAAAAGTTGATAAAGTAATTATACTGTTAATATTTGAATAAAGGAGGCTATATGGAAGATTTTTTCAAGAAGTTAAGCATATATGGAAGTATTGCTAAAGAAGAAGGACAGAAAATAGCACAGAATGCTTTAAATAAGGGCAGAGAAATTGCCGATATTACAAAGCTCAAAAGAGACATAAAAATAGAAGAGGATATTATAAAGTCCTACAAAATGGTTATAGGAGAGTATGTGGCGGCCAATGATCTTTTAAAAGATGATGAGCTGGTATTTGATCAGAGATCAAAGATACTTGAATGCCAAAAGAAATTAGATGAGTTGAATGCAAAGCTTGAAGAAATGAGCAAAAATAACAAATAGGTATAAGGAGAAGATAATGAAACCATACGCAGAATTGACAAAAGAGGAACTTTTGGAGCTTAAAAAAAGCTTGAAGGCCGAATATAAGGCAATGCAGGCCAAAGACTTGAAACTTGATATGAGTAGAGGAAAGCCTTCACAGGAGCAGCTTGATATCTCTATGGGACTTATGGATGTACTTTCATCAGATAAAGATCTTATGAGTGAGAACGGTTCAGACTGCAGAAACTACGGCGTACTTGACGGTATTCCTGAGGCAAAGGAGCTTATGGGTGATATGATGGAGGTTCCGGCAGATAACCTTATTATCTACGGAAACTCAAGTCTTAATGTAATGTATGACTGTATATCAAGATCATATACACATGGAGTAATGGGTTCAACACCATGGTGTAAGCTTGACAAAGTAAGTTCCTTTGTATAGTACCGGGATATGACAGACATTTTGCAATAACTGAGTATTTCGGATTTGAGAATGTATGCGTACCGATGCTTGAGAGCGGTCCCGATATGGATATGATAGAAGAACTTGTGCAAAAGGATGACTCAATAAAGGGAATCTGGTGTGTACCGAAGTATTCAAATCCTACAGGAAACTCATACTCTGACGAAGTTGTAAGAAGATTTGCAAGATTAAAGCCTGCCGCTAAGGATTTCAGAATTTATTGGGATAATGCATATACAATTCATCACCTCTATGATCTTGATCAGGATCACCTTATAGAGATTTTGGCTGAGTGTAAGAGAGCGGGAAATCCTGATCTTGTATATAAGTTTGCTTCCACATCAAAGGTTACATTCCCTGGATCAGGTATTGCGGCACTTGCAACATCACATAACAACCTTGAGGATATAAAGAAGCAGTTGAAGATGCAGACAATCGGACATGATAAGGTAAATCAACTTAGACATGTAAGATATTTTAAAGATATTCACGGTATGGTAGAGCATATGAAAAAGCATGCCGACTCACTCAGACCTAAGTTTGAGATGGTAATAGATACACTTGAAAAAGAGCTTGGCGGTCTTGGTATAGCAAGCTGGACAAAGCCGAAGGGCGGATACTTTATCTCTTTTGATACTATGGACGGATGCGCAAAAGAAGTTGTATCAAAATGTAAAAAAGCAGGTGTTGTAATGACAGGTGCAGGAGCTACATTCCCGGGCGGAAAAGATCCGGATGATAAGAATATTCGTATCGCTCCTTCATTCCCGCCTGTAGCGGATTTGGAGATAGCCGCAAACCTTCTGTGTCTATGTACAAAGATGGCGGCAGTTGATAAACTCTTAGGAGAATTATAATGATTAGTGCAAATGGAATAACCCTCAGATTGGGGAAGAAAGCCCTTTTTGAAGATGTTAATATAAAATTTACACCGGGTAACTGCTATGGACTTATAGGTGCAAACGGTGCGGGAAGTCAACATTCCTTAAGATACTCTCAGGACAGATAGAACCTACAAACGGTGATATAGTAATAACACCGGGAGAGAGACTTTCATTCTTGGAACAGGACCATTTCAAATATGATACATATACTGTTTTGGATACAGTAATAATGGGAAATGCAAGACTGTATGAGATAATGAAGGAAAAAGATGCAATATATGCAAAGCCTGACTTTACCGAAGAAGACGGTATAAAGGCGGCTGACCTTGAAGGTGAGTTTGCAAATATGAACGGTTGGGAGGCCGAATCCGATGCGGCGGCACTTCTGAACGGACTTGGAGTCGATATGGAACATCACTATACACTGATGAGTGATATGCCGTCAAACCTTAAGGTGAAGGTACTTCTTGCAAAGGCACTCTTCGGTAATCCTGATATACTCTTACTTGACGAGCCTACAAACCACCTTGATTTGGATGCTATTGCCTGGCTTGAAGAGTTCCTTATAAACTTTGAAAACACAATTATAGTTGTATCTCATGACAGATATTTCCTTAATAAAGTCTGTACAATGATTGCAGATATCGACTATGGCAAGATACAGCTCTATGCCGGAAACTATGATTTCTGGTATGAGTCAAGCCAGCTTATGGTTCGACAGATGAAGGAAGCAAACAGAAAGAAAGAAGAAAAGATCAAGGAGTTGCAGGAGTTTATCCAAAGATTCTCTGCAAATGCTTCAAAATCAAAACAGGCTACATCCAGAAAGAGAGCTTTGGAAAAAGATTGAGCTTGATGATATTAAGCCATCTTCAAGAAAATATCCATATATTGACTTTTCAGACCTGCAAGAGAGATAGGTAATGAAGTTCTTACAGTTGAGAATCTTTCAAAGACTATCGACGTAGAGAAGATACTTGATAATATCAGTTTTGTACTGAACAGAGAAGATAAGGTAGCACTTGTAGGACCGAATGAGAAGGCAAAGACTGTACTTTTTAAAATCCTTGCAGGAGAGATGGAGCCTGACAGCGGAAGCTATAAATGGGGGCTTACCACTACACAGAGCTATTTCCCAAAGGACAATACCAAGGATTTCTCCGGTGAAGAGACAATAGTTGAATGGCTTACAGGATATTCTGAAATCAAGGATGCTACCTATGTAAGAGGCTTCCTTGGAAGAATGCTTTTTGCAGGTGAAGATGGAGTAAAGAAAGTTAAGGTACTTTCAGGAGGAGAGAAAGTTCGTTGCATGCTCTCAAAGCTTATGATAAGTGGAGCAAATGTACTTATACTTGATGAGCCTACCGACCACCTTGATATGGAGTCTATTACAGCACTCAATACAGGACTTGAAAAGTTTAAAGGCGTACTGATCTTCTCATCAAGAGACCATCAGGTAGTACAGACTACTGCAAACAGAATTATGGAGATCATTAACGGAAGTCTTATAGACAAGATTACAACCTATGATGAATACCTTGAGTCTGATGAGATGGCAAGAAAGAGATTTACATATACAGTTTCAGCAGATGAAGAGAGTGATGATTGATATGGCAAGTACAAAGAAAATGATTTCATGGAATGTCAACGGACTTAGAGCCGCTGTTACCAAGGGATTCTTAGACTTCTTTAGAGATATTGATGCCGATATTTTTTGCATACAGGAGTCAAAGCTCTCAGAAGGTCAAATAGAGCTTGATTTGCCGGGATATTATGACTATTGGAACTATGCGCAAAAAAAAGGTTACTCCGGTGTAGCTGTTTTTACAAAAGATAAGCCACTAAATGTAACTTACGGCATCGGTATAGAGGAACATGATAATGAAGGAAGAGTTATTACGGCGGAGTATGAGGACTTTTATCTGATAACCTGCTATACTCCAAACTCTCAAAGAGGGCCTTACAAGACTTGACTACAGAATGACTTGGGAGGATGCTTTCCTCTCCTATATCTTAAAGCTTGAAGAAAAAAAGCCTGTAATATTCTGTGGTGATTTGAATGTTGCTCATAAAGAGATAGATTTGAAAAATCCTAAGACCAATAGGAAAAAAATGCCGGATTTTACAGATGAGGAAAGAGGCAAGATGGATGTTATTTTATCCTCAGGCTTTTGTGACAGCTTCAGAGTACTGTATCCGGATAAAACGGATGCTTACTCATGGTGGTCCTATATGGGCGGTGCCAGAGCAAAGAATGTCGGTTGGCGTATTGACTATTTTATAGTTTCTGATAAATTAAAAGATAGAATAAAGGAAGCTAAGATACATAGTGATATCTTAGGTTCGGATCATTGTCCGGTAGAACTGGATATCGAAATATAAATATATAATTTAAAGGAGGTGCGTTATGGTAGTTCAGAAGGAGAGAGGTAGAAGTTATTCTTATCCGCTTGGTATAACTGTGACGCCCTCTTATTTTTGTGTAAAGGTTATAAGAAAATGTGAACGACTTTATTTAAACCTTTATGAAAGAAATGAAGAAGCTCCTGTAGAAAGAATAGAGTTTCCTAAAGAATCAAGAATAGGAGATGTGTGGTTTTTACAGATAAATACACGTCTTAAGAAAACTTTTGAGTATGCTCTTGAAGATGAAAAAGGACTTTTTCCGGATGAATACGGTAAATGTTTTTCAGGTAGAGACAGTTTCGGTAAAACAAGCCTTATGGATAATCCAAGAAGATGTCCGGTATTTATAAGTGAATTTGATATGGAGAATGATCTTGAAAATAACTTGGATAATAAAACTTTGGATGAAGCATTTATTTACAGGCTTCATATAAGAGGTTTTACAAAATCAAACAGCTCAAAGGTTGTGGACAAGGGTACATTTAAAGGACTTATAAGTAAGGTAGACTACTTAAAAGACCTTGGCGTGGATTTTGTGGATATAATGCCTGCTACCGAATTTGATGAATTTATAAGAGTCGGTGGAAGCTGGATTTCTCTTTTTGATAAGGAGAAGAAAGTAAAACAGGAAAAAATCAGAATAAACTATTGGGGATATGCAAACAGTTTAAACTTTGCACCTAAGGCAAGTTATTCTACCAGAAAAAACAGAAATCCTGTAAATGAATATAAGCTTATGGTGAAATCTCTGCATGAAGCAGGTATCGGAGTTATACAGGAATTTTTCTTTGCTAAGAAGAATATCAGCTATATAATTGATGTATTAAGATACTGGAAAATAGAATATCATATAGACGGTTTTCATCTCACAGGAGTTGACTACTGTGATGATATTGTAAAAGATCCCTATCTTCTTGAGTGCAAATTTATCTTTACAAATAAGATATATGAAAGTAAGGACAAAAACATCATCTCTATGGATTATGATTATATGAACAATATGAGAAAATATCTGAAGGGTGATGAGGGAATGGTTCCTTTCGTTGCAAATGTGATTGCGGATAAGAGCAATTATTTAAACTTTATTTCAGATATCAACGGATTTTCACTTGCTGATATATACAGATATGATTATAAGCATAATGAAGACAATGGAGAGGACAATGCAGACGGATCAAATATGAACTTCTCCTGGAACTGCGGATTTGAGGGTGACACCAAAAAAACTCAGGTGCTTAATCTAAGAAAAAGGATGTATTTGAATGCGGTTTTACTTTTGATGATATCAAAAGGTACTCCATGTATATGCAGCGGCGATGAGATACTACAGTCAAAGAACGGAAATAATAATACATACTGTCAGGACAATGATATAAGCTATTTCAATTGGAAGCTCGTAAACAAGAATAAGGATTTTCTTGACTTTGTAAAGGCTATGCTTGAATTCAGAAGAGAGTATATTTTGGGTGGGGAAAAGTCTAAAACCTCTGTTCACGGTATGCAGGTGTGGAAACCGGATTTTGAATACTATAACAGACAGATGGGAATATTTATAGAAGGAAAACAGGATATATATATTATCTTAAATATGCATTGGGACAGACATGAGTTTTCTCTTCCTACTATAAAGAGGGGAAGCTCTTGGAAGATATTGGTAAATACGGATGATATAAATACTCCTTTTAAGAAAGAAGCTGTAAATACAAAAGACCAAAGAAAGATATCGGTTGAAGGTAGAAGCTGTATGGTACTTATTGCCGAAGAAGATAAAAAGGCGGATGTAAGAAAGAAGAAGGTATGAATGTAATTATTATAGCGGCAGTTGCGGTAGCGACAATAACGGTTTCTCTAATGATGAATATATCAAAGCCTAAGAGTTCCGAGGATGATATGGCTGAATACTCAAAGTCTAAAGAGGATAAAAAAGAGTTTTCAAAGCCAAGCCTTAAAAAGGGATTTCAGGAAGAGGCAAGTGTAAAATGCATGGTTGCAAATGCCACATGTTCCCGTTTAAAATATATGGATTTTAAAGGCGATATTTATGATGTGAAGTATGACGGTAAAAATGTTAACATCGAAAGAGAAACCGAAAAAGATGATACATTAAAGGATTATAAGATAGAAAAAGCCTATATGCAGGGAGGTTTTCTCTTATAGAGGGCAATGAAACAGCCGAGAGAATAAATAACTTCAATCAAAATATGAAGCATATAAGAATTTTATGATAAAGACGATAATGAGTATAAGTCCATAACCTTCAAACAGGGTATAAATGATTTTGTCGATATAAAAAAACTCTTGATGAGCTGTGCGACTTTTTGAAAAAAAGAAGCTTCCACATGGCGGTATCGTTTCTGGATAAACTTGTAAAAAAATAGGATTCGGAAAGAGAAACTTGTGGACAACCTTCAGCTATGATTACGGGGACGGCAGAAGTAAAGGTTATAAAAAAAGATGATACCCTGAAGTTTGAAGATTTGTTTGAAAGATGGGAATAGTGAGGTCACAAAAGTTGAAGCTTTGTGACTTTTTATTGAATACTTGAAATGTATTTAAAGATGAGTATATATTGGAAGGATGAGAAAGATGAATGGTTGTAATTATTGGTAAAAAGTTAGGGTATTAAATATATGCAAAACTAATAAAAAAAGTCCTTAAAATGCATATAAATAAAAAGATATTGACAAAAATTATACAATATTTATTAGAGCTGAACATATATCCTCCAAAAACTGATTGAAAAGTATAATATTTTTCGTATAAAATGAAGATAAATAATTAAATATCGTAACAAAATTCAAGGAGGGAATATGAGAAAGAGCTTAAAAATTAGGGCAGTTTGTTATTGGTATGTAGTATGGTGGGCATGAGTTTGGCAGGTTGTTCACAGAAAAGTGGAAGAAAAAGACAGCAAGTGATACTGCAGAGTGAGGCGGTAGTAGAGAATAAAGAGTTCTCTTATCCTATGGAAACAGATAAGACATTGACTTATTGGATTCCACTTAATGTCAATGTTTCAGCTAATTATGGAAATCTTGGAGAGACCGACTTTTATAAAAAATCTGCACGAACAATCAGGAATTGCTGTAGAGTACAAGCATCCTGCACTCGGTCAGGAAAAAGAGCAGTTCAATCTTATGCTGCTGGATGAGGAATTACCTGATATCGTAGAATGGGAGTGGTTCGGATATGAAGGCGGACCGCAAAAAGGCTATTGATGACGGCGTAATAATTCCTTTGAATGATGTATTTGATAAGTATTGCCCGAAATATAAAGGCATATTTGAAGGATCATCCGGATGTGGATAAAATGATAAGAACAGACAATGGTGATTATTATTGCTTCCCGTTTATAAGAGGCGGAGACCTTCTGCTTACCAGTATGGGACCGATGCTTAGAGGTGACTGGCTCGATGAACTTGGACCTGAAGTACCGAAGACAGTGGATGAATGGGAAACAGTGCTTACAGCTTTCAAGGAGAAAAAGGGAGCTACAGGAGCATTTGCCTACTGGTATTCAGTACCGGATCTTACAAACAACAATCCTTTTTGCCTGTGCATATGGTGCAAGAAGAACATTCTATTTAAAGGATGGTAAGATTACATATGGTGCTATAGAGGATTCATACAAAAATTATCTTCAAAAGATGAGTGAGTGGATGAAGGCGGGACTTTTAGATCCGGATCTTGCAACACTTACAAATGATCAGGTAGCGGCAAAGATAACAAGCGGGGCTGCAGGTGCGTCATTTGCTTGGGGCGGCAGCGGTATGGGAAACTGGACCAAGGCCGGAAAAGAGACAAATCCTGATTTCAGACTTGTAGGAGCACCATATCCTACACTGGAAGCGGGACAGAAACCTGAAATGGGACAGAGAGATAATTTCTATCCGGGAGGACTTGGATGTGCGGCAATCACAACAAGTTGTAAGGATGTGGAAGTGGCAGCAAGACTCTTAGATTATGGATACAGTGAAGCCGGACATGTACTTTTCAATTTCGGTAAAGAGGGTGTAAGTTATGAGATGAAAGACGGCAAATATACATATACAGATCTTTTACTCAATAACCCCGATATGTCAATAACTCATTCTATGGCAGGACATGTAAGAGCAAACTACAATGGACCTTTCGTTCAAGATGAAGAGTACATACTACAGTATTTCTCACTTGATGAGCAAAAAGAGGCATTAAAGCTTTGGTCAGATACAAATATGAAGAAGTATACAATTCCGCCTATAACTCCTAATGCGGAAGAGAGTAAAGAAATAGCAAGAGTAATGACTGAGGTAAATACATACAGAGATGAATGTACATTAAAGTTTATCCTTGGAACTATGGATATGTCTGAGTGGGACAATTATGTAAGTACAATCAAGTCAATGGGAATTGACAAGGTATTGGAAATGGAGAATGCGGCATTGGAAAGATACAATGCAAGATAGTAAGATATGATATTTGGCAGACCGGTGCCTACAGGCATCGGTTTGTAAAAGTGATAATATGAAAAAAACACGATATTTTCTAAAATAAAAAGATTTAAAAGCTAAATAAGAGTTTGTATATTTTAGTTCTACCGGTTTTAATATTTTTATATTATATTTCACTATAAACCAATGTATGGTGCTATTATAGCCTTTATGGATTACAATCCGAGACTTGGTATTAAGGGAAGTGAATGGGTTGGTTTTGCGCAGTTCATAAGGTTTTTAATAGCCCATATTTTGTTAGAATACTGAGAAATACAGTTCTGTTGAGCGTATATGGGATTATCTTCGGATTTCCCGCACCTATAATACTTGCACTGCTTTTAAATGAACTGAAACAAAAGAAGTTTAAGAAGACTGTTCAGACAGCAACATATTTGACACATTTTATTTCATTGGTAGTGGTAACAGGTATTATAAAAGAGTTTACACAAAAGTACGGACTCATAAATGATATAATTGAATTTTTCGGTGGTACACGAACATCTCTTATCCAAAATCCGGGACTTTACAGGACAATATATATCACTTCAGATATATGGCAGGAAATCGGATGGGGTTCAATAATATATCTGGCGGCATTGTCAGGTATAGATGAGCAGCTGTATGAGGCGGCATCTATAGATGGTGCAAACAGATGGGATAAACTTTTACATGTAACATTGCCGGGGATAAGCACTACGATAATTATTATGCTTATATTAAGGCTTGGGCAGATACTGGGATCCAGTTATGAGAAAACCATATTACTGTATAATGAGGCAACTTATGAAACAGCGGATGTTATAGCTTCCTATATTTACAGAGTAGGAATCCTTGAAAGAAACTGGAGTTATTCAACAGCAATAGGTCTGTTCAATTCATTTATCAACTTTATTTTCCTTATAGTTGCAAATAAGTTGAGCAAAAAAGTCAGTGAAACAAGTCTGTGGTAAGGAGAGATAATGAAAAAGAAGGATTCAAGTGCAATAAGCATATTCAATCTGTTTAATATATGTATTTTATCCATACTTGCCCTGTTATGTATATATCCTATATGGTATGTGTTGATGGCTTCATTATCAAACGGAAATCTGATCATGCAGCACAGCGGTGTATTGTTGTTTCCGATAAAGCCGAATATAGCGGCATATATTGCTGTATTTAAAAATAAAAATGATTTTATCAGGTTATTTTGAATACTATCAAAAATTCTGGTTATAAGTTTGATATTGCAAATAACTATGACATCAATAGGAGCATATTTCTTTTCAAGAGATAGGGTGTTATTTAAGAAGCCTTTGATGTTTATTATCACTCTGACTATGTTTATAAGCGGAGGTATGATACCATTTTATCAGAATCTGAGATCCTTGCATTTGATGAACAGTCATTGGGGGCTTATTCTTCCTTTTATGATAAGTACCTACAATATGATTATTTTAAAGACATCATTTGAAAGTATACCGAAGTCACTCAGTGAGGCTGCAAGAATAGACGGGGCGGGACATATAAGAATTCTGTTTTCAATAGTATTGCCGCTTTCAAAACCTGTACTTGCGGTTATGCTTTTATACTATGGAGTGGGTGTATGGAACGGATGGTTTTGGGCTTCCACGATACTCACAGACAGAGCTATGTATCCGCTTCAGGTTATACTTAGAGAAATTTTGCTTTCAAATGACACTTCAGTTATGACACAGGGAGTATCTTCAGGAGATTTGGAAGCTGTGGGAGCAACGATAAGATATGCGACTGTTATAGTTGCAACCTTACCGATACTATGTGCGTATCCTTTCTTACAAAAGTATTTTACCAGGGGTATTATGATAGGTGCGGTGAAAGAATAAATTATGAAATATTTTTGAAGCAATAAGAATACATCTGGAAGAATTTAAAGAGATATAGAAAACTATAGTAGGGAATTATTGTATAAAGAGTTACCTGTACTTAGTGAAGAGAAGTTTTTACTGTATGAACAGACCGGAAACAGACTTATATATGAAAAGCTATATTTTGAGAGAAGAAAATTTTTGAATGTATTCTTCTTTGTTACATTATGGCATAAGGAAAAGATATATATAAAAAAGCTTGAAGATATAATATCACAATATGTAAAAGAAGATACATGGGCTTTGCCTGCACATGTTGATATGAGTAAAGACGAGAGAAAAGTATACCATAGATTTATTTGCGGCTGAAACGGCACAGGCCCTATCATGTATATACCATTATTTGGGTAAGATATTATCTGAGGAATGTACGGAAATTATAAAAGAAAATGTGTGGAATAGGATAATAAAACCTTATGTGGAAAGCGAATACGGATATCACAGATGGGAAAACCGGGATAACAACTGGATATCGGTATGTGCATCAAGTATAGGTAGTGCTGTATTGTATTTGCCTGATGATAAATGTGTAAGGGATAAAATACTTGATAGAGTCAAACTGTGCCTGGACAAATATATAGGAGGTTTCAGCAAAGACGGTGTATGCCTTGAGGGAATGAGTTATTTTACATATGGTATGGAATATTTTTTCGGTTTTGCAAGGCAGCTGTATGAATATACTGATGGAGAAAAAAACTTGTATGCCGATAAGAGGCTTGAAAACATTGTATTGTTTCAACAAAACTGCTTTTTACCGGGTGGCAACACTATAAGTTTTTCTGACGGTTCAACCAATGACAGATTCAGACTCGGACTCGCTTGTTTTTAAAGAGTAAATTTAATGGTTTTGAAATTCCACCTATAGACCTTGCTATGAAATTTGACTCCGACGGTTGCTATAGATTTATGGCAAATCTACAGGATGATTTATGGGTGAGTGAATTTTTAGAGGATAAAAAAAATGAAGATCATGCCCAAAAAGATGAGTACAAATTTATCTTTTATAAAGAAGCACAGTGGGCTATATGGAACAGTGGTGATATCGGACTTGCAATCAAAGGTGGTAATAATAATGAACCTCACAACCATAATGATATAGGTAGTTTTATACTAAGCTATGCCGGAGAGATATTCCTTACAGATCTTGGATGTGGTGAGTATACAAAGGATTATTTTAAAAGATGACACAAGATATAAAATATTTAATAACAGAAGTCTTTCACATAATGTACCGATAATAAACGGTGAGGAACAAAAAGCGGGTGAAGAGTATAAATGTTTAAGTTTTGAATCAACAAAAACAGGGCAGATCAGAATGTCTTATGTATCCGCCTATGGCTTAAAGAATATCGAACTTGACAGAAATATAGAGCTTTGCAGTAATGAGAATATTATTACTATAGAGGATGTATTGTCATCTGATAAATATACTTTGACGGAAAACCTGATAACATACATAAAAGCCTAAAATAGAAAAATAAAAAGAATTTTATTGACAGGAAAAAAGCAACACTTTGTATAGATGTGGTAAATGGTGGCAATATAAATACAAATGAAGTTTATTTCAGCAATCATAAAGGTGTTGAAGAGAGGGTGTGGCAAATACAGTTTTAACTGTGAAAAGTAAACATGATAACTGCAGGATAGAGCTTAAATTAGGCTTCAACAAAAAATATAATTTTTTAGTAAGTTTTTAAATTACTATTGACAAAACGACCTAATAGATTATTCTATTAAGGTCAGTTTTGGGTTATCGCTAAATGGTGAGCACTGGACTCTGACTCCAGCATTTCTAGGTTCGAATCCTAGTAGCCCAGCTTTTTACAACTCCCATTCAAACGAAGATGTTTGTGGGAGTTTTTAGTATCTCAGATGAGGGTTTTTTTATGAAGAAGGTAGCACTTGCAGGGACTGAAAAGCTTGACAAATTATATTGATGCACTAAAAGAAAATGATATAGAAGTTATAGCAACTCTTGATGTGGATGAGGCCATAAAATGTGACGGCTTGCTTCTTCCGGGTGGAGGAGATATAGACCCTTCTTACTATGGAGAAGAAATGAACGGATCAGACGAGCCTGATAGAGAGCTCGACAAAGCGCAAAGAGATATTTTGGATGCATTTGTAAAGGCAAAAAAAGCCTATCTTAGGTATTTGCAGAGGAATGCAGCTTATAAATATTTATTTTGGCGGAAGCTTACATCAAGACCTTGCAACAAGAGATATTCATACAAGAAAAATGACAATGACAGTATACATAGTGTGATAAGTGTAGCCGAAGGAAATTTATTTGAAAATTTCTATGGCAAAACCTTCAATATTAATTCGGCACATCATCAGGGAGCAAAAAAACTGGGAGACGGCTTGAAGGAGGTTTTACGCTCTGAGGATGGAGTATGTGAAGCTATCATACATGAAGAATTACCGATTATAGCTACACAGTTTCATCCGGAGAGAATGTCTTATAAACAAAGAAGAGATGATGTGGTAGTAGGTGAGGAAATTTTTAAGTATTTCAAATCTCTTTTAAAATAAGAGACAGTTAGGTAGGAGTCAAATGTATTCATTTAATGAAAGAATCAGATACAGTGAATTGGGGGAGAATGGAGAGCTATCTTTGGTAGGACTTTTGAATTTATTTCAAGACTGTTCAACATTTCAATCCGAGGACCTTGGTCTTGGAATAGAATATTTACAGGAAAAAAGGAAGCTTGGTGGGTGAATTCCTGGCAGATAGATATTAACATATTGCGGGACTGGCACAGAAAGTGGAAGTAGGTACATTTGCTTACAAATTTAAAAAGCTTTTACGGCTATAGAAATTTCTTCTTAAAAGATGAGACCGGTGAGTTCCTGGTTAAGGCCGATTCCATATGGTTTCATTATGACTTGGACAATAAAGACCCACCAAACCTACAGATGAAGCTTTTAAAAAAAGTATTTGGCGGGGAAATGAGAAACGACTCGATATGACGGAGATTGCCAGAAAGTTTGATATACCGACAGAGTACAGAGCTTGGCAAGGAAATTGTAGTAAGTAAAAATGATTTGGATACAAATCATCATATGAATAATGCAATATATATCAGTAAAGCCAAAAAAATATCATTGAAGAAGATTTCAAAAGTATAAGCGTACAATACAAGAAGGCGGCCGTATTGAATGATGTGATTTTACCTAGAATTACAAAGAATGAAAAATTCATATATTGTAAATCTGGCAGATCCAAAGGGAGATACATATGCTATCGTCAGATTTGAATATTAAGGGGGATTTATGGAATTAGGAAAAATACAGAGCCTTAAAGTTGACAGAAAAAAGGATTTCGGTGTATATCTTACGGACGGAAACGGTGAAGATGTACTTCTGCCTATGAAGGAAGTGCCGGAAGGTTGTGAAGTAGGAAGTGAGATTGAAGTTTTTGTATATCGTGACAGTAAAGACAGACTTATTGCTACTACCAGAAGACCTAAAATTTTGGTGGGAGAAGTAGGCAGACTTTTGGTAAAGTCAACTACCGGAATAGGTGCCTTTCTGGATATAGGGACTTGAAAGAGATGTGCTTTTACCTTTTAAGGAGACTGTGAATAAGGTAAAAGAGGGAGATGAGATACTTGTATATCTTTATGTGGATAAGAGTAACAGACTTGCAGCCAGTGCAAAGGTCTATTCACATCTTTCACCAAAACAGTCCATATAAAAAGGATGATGAGGTCGTAGGAACGGTATTTGAAATTAAAGAAAGATGGGTATATTTGTGGCTGTTGATGACAAATACAACGGTATGATCCCGCCAAATGAAAGCTTTGAGGATATCAAAATCGGTGACAGACTGGATATGAGAGTTATCCGAGTAAGAGAAGACGGAAAGCTTGACTTGAGTCCGAGAAAAAAAGCTTACAGACAGCTACTTACAGATGCGGATGTTCTTTACAATATAATTGTTAACAGAGGTGGCAGTTTAGGTTTTGATGAGAGTGTTTCTCCGGATAGAATAAAGGCCGAGCTTCAGCTTAGCAAGAATGCTTTTAAAAGAGCAATAGGACATCTTTTGAAAGAAGGAAAAATAGAAATAGTAGACGGAGACATCAGATGTCTTTAATTGATGATGTGATAAATAAAGCAAAGGAATGCTTATAAAATATAAAAAGGTCCGGCGGTTAAAACCGTCGGATCTTTTTAGGTAAATATATTTTATTCACCCTGATACATGAATTTTATTATTCTCTCAACGTCTTCTTTATCATGTGCTACAAGATCGAGTTCCTTGATATAGCCGTTTGAAAAGATGTTTGCCATTGAAAGATACTGTGTAAGCTTACTCTTAAGGTTGATTCTGTCGCCTTCAGGAGAAACAAGCTCAACTGTTCCTTTGCATTCATCGATTACTTTGAAAAAAGCATCAACATCTTTGATATTTTGTACTTTCACATAAACCTCCATACAAATATTTTTTTCTACAGTATAGCAAAAATAGATATGCAGAGTAAAGATGTGAATTTCTTATATATAGCAAATATAAGTTTATTGTGCTACAATAGGCAGATGTCACAGGGGTGACATAATATAAAGTATTTCAATTATGGAGAAGGAAATGCAGATAATAATCGTAGGCTGCGGTAAGGTTGGTTCGACTATTGCGGAGCAACTTAGTGCAGAAGGACATGATATAACAATAGTTGATACAGATGAAGCGGTTGTAAAGGCTTTGGCGGCCAGACTTGATATAATGGGTGTTACAGGAAACGGAGCAACACATAGTGTATTGGAAGAGGCCGGAATAGAAGATTCCGATCTTTTGATTGCAGTTACCGAATCGGATGAGTTAAACCTTCTATGCTGCATGGTAGGAAAAAAAGCCGGAGCGGAGCATACCATAGCCAGAGTAAGAAATCCGGAGTACAGTCAGGATATCGGTTTTATGAAAAAAGAACTTGGACTTGCTATGACCATCAATCCGGAGTATGCGGCTTCTACAGAAATGGCAAGACTTTTAAGATTCCCTTCCGCTATAGAAATCGATACTTTCGGAAGAGGAAGAGTGGAGCTTTTGGAATATAAGATTCTTGATGACAATATACTGGTTGGAAAGAGCCTTATAGATGTCGGAAGAAATATAAAGTCGGATGTACTTATATGTGCAGTGGAAAGAGACGATGAGGTAATTATACCTAACGGTAGCTTTGTACTACAAAAGCGGTGATATTGTAAGTATTGTGGCCTCCACAGAAAATGCAAAGGACTTCTTTAAGAAAGTCGGATGCAGCAGTAGCGGTGTAAGAGATACAATGATAGTCGGTGGAGGAACAATCGCCTACTATTTGGCAAAGCAGCTCTTACCTCTTGGAATAAAAGTAAAGATAATAGAAAAATCCTATGAAAGATGTGAGGAGCTTTCCGCAATGCTTCCGAATGCGGTAATTATTCACGGTGATGCTGCGGATAAGGATGTACTCTTGAAGAGGGTATAGAGAAATGTTCATCATTTGTTTCTCTTACAGGAATAGATGAGGAGAATGCCTTCCTTTCACTTTATGCAAAAGAGTGTTTCACATGCAAAGATAGTTACCAAAATAAATCGTATTGCCTTTGATGATATTATAGAGAAGTTTGATCTTGGAAGTATGATCTATCCTAAGCATATCACAGCTGAATACATTGTAAGATATGTAAGAGGATTGCAAAACAGTGTCGGAAGCAATAATGTCGAGGCACTTTACAGAATCATACATGGAAAGGTAGAAGCTCTGGAGTTCTATATAAAGGAAGATTCAGGAATGACAGGTGCGACTTTTAGAGGCATTGCCTATAAAGAGACGGTGTACTTGTTGCAGGAATTATCAGAGACGGAAAAAGTGATGATACCTAACGGTAAGTCAACATTACAAAAGAAATGATTCCGTTATTATAATAACAAGAATTACAGGTATGCAAAATTTAGAGGATATATTAAAAGTAATGAACTATTCAATTATATTATATATAGTGGGAAAGGTGATGATGCTGGAGTCTGCCTGTTTTTGATACCGGCGGTAACATCACTTATATACGGTGAACACGAGGGCATGGCGTACTTGGTTGTGGGTGCGGTGTCTGCGATTATAGGATACCTTATTTCAAGCAAGAAAAATTTGAAAATGTTTTCTTTGCAAGAGAAGGTTTTGTAATGGTTGCACTCTCATGGATAGTACTCAGTGTGGTGAGCAATTCCATTTGTACTTACCGGTGAGATTCCTAATATGGTAGATGCTCTATTTGAAACTGTATCAGGTTTTACCACCACAGGTGCGAGTATACTTGAAGATGTGGAGAGCCTCAGTCATACATCTCTGATTTGGAGAAGCTTTACACACTGGGTAGGCGGTATGGGAGTTATTGTACTTCTTCTTGCGATACTTCCAATGGCGGTGGCTACAATATGCATCTTATGAAGGCGGAAAGCCCGGGGCCTGTAGTTGGAAAACTTGTTCCAAGACTTAGAGATACCGCAAAGATTCTTTATCTTATATATCTGGTAATTACGGTTATAGAGTTTGTTATTTTACTGGTTTGTAAAGATGCCTATATTTGATGCCCTCTGTATTACTTTCGGTACGGCAGGTACCGGCGGTTTTCGGTATAAGGGCGGACAGCCTTGGAAGTTATTCCTATGCGATACAGGTTGTGGTGACTGTCTTTATGATACTTTTTCGGTGTTAACTTTAATGCTTACTTCTTACTGCTTGGAAAGCATAAAAAAGATGCATTTAAGATAGAAGAGGTGAGATGGTATTTCGGAATAATCTTAGCTGCAATCATTATAATAACAATAAATATCAGAGGCTATTTTGATAATATTTTGATAGCATTAAATCATGCCGCATTCCAGGTAGGCTCGATTATTACCACCACAGGATATTCAACCACAGATTTTTGATTTGTGGTCGCAGCTTTCAAGAAATGTAATAATTTTTCCTTATGATGTGCGGTGCATGTGCAGGAAGTACAGGTGGGTGGAATTAAGGTTTCAAGAATTATAGTTATGTTAAAATCGGTATTTCAGGAGATAGGTTACTATATTCATCCAAGAGGTGTAAAAAACTATAAAAATGGACGGTAAGGTACTTGAAAAAGCCGGTACTGACTAATATAAGAGTATTTATGCTGACATATATTATGATATATGTAATATCAATGTTTTTACTCTCACTCAATAATTTTGACTTTGAAACCAATTTTACAGCCGTGGCGGCTACATTCAACAATATAGGTCCGGGACTTGCAAAAGTGGGACCTATGGCAAACTTCAATATATATTCATATTTTTCAAAGCTGGTGCTTACATTTGATATGTTGGCGGGAAGACTGGAGTTATATCCAATGCTTCTTTTGTTAAGCCCCGGAGTATGGAGAATAGGAAAAGATAAATAAATTTATTTTTAAAGCACTTGCAAATTTTTTGCAGGTGCTTTATAATTCCTACTATTATGATAGGAATGAGGAAATAAGGATACTATGATTGAACTGAAAAATGTCACAAAGACTTTCAGTGCAGGAAGTAATACGGTTCATGCTGTAAAAGATGTATCTTTAGTTATAGAAAAGGGAGAGATATTTGGCATTATAGGATTTTCCGGAGCGGGAAAGTCAACACTTGTAAGATGCATAAATCTTTTAGAAAGACCAAACTCGGGCAAAGTATTTGTAGATGACAAGGATCTGACAGCCCTTTCAGCTAGAGAATTAAGAAAAGCAAGAAAAAAAATCGGAATGATTTTCCAGCACTTTAATTTGATGCCGTCAAGAACGGTGGCGGATAATGTAGAATATTCACTTTTTGGAAGCGGACTTCCAAAAGCAAAAAAAAGAGCAAAGGTCAGAGAGCTTTTATCGCTTGTAGATATAGCGGATAAGGAGAATGCCTACCCAAGTCAGCTCTCGGGCGGTCAAAAGCAAAGAGTGGCGATAGCCAGGGCTCTTGCAAACGATCCCAAGGTACTTTTATGTGATGAGGCTACTTCGGCACTGGACCCTCAGACCACGGCTTCCATTTTGGAACTTTTGCAAAGTCTTAATAAAAAGCTTGGAATCACAATAGTGGTCATTACATGAGATGGCTGTTGTAAAAAGCAGATCTGTGACAGAGTGGCGGTAATGGAAAAACGGTAATGTGGTGGAAGAAGGAGATGTATTCTCAATATTTGCAAATCCTAAACATCAGATTACAAAGGACTTTATAAAGACCACCTCAAATCTTCAAAAGATAGAAGGGGCTTATAGCATCAGGTATCTGATGTGGTTAAGTTAAGTCCGGGAGAAGTTATACTTAGACTCAGTTATAAGAAAGCCAATACTTCGGAGGCTCTGATTTCGAAGTTTCCGAAAGTTTAATATAAATCTAAATATAATATATGCGGATGTGGAGATAGTAAAGGGAGCACCTATCGGTGGGAACAGTGGCAATTGTCAGCGGTCAAAAGGCTGATATAGATGCCGCCATCAAGCATTTGCATGATAAGGAAGTAGGAGTGGAGGTGATAAAGGATGAAAGAATTTTTACACATTCTCTTACCAAACATATCGGCTAAACCGAATGAACTTGTCGAAGCTACTTTACAAACTTTGAATATGATGGTATTATCAGGTGCAATTTCACTTTTCTTCGGTCTTATATTCGGAGTTATGATAGTTGTGACAGCACCTGAAGGGAATACTTTAAGAATGCGTTTATCTATAATATTATTTTAGATAAAGCTTATCAATGTATTCAGATCCATACCCTTTGTAATACTTCTTGCGGCTCTTATACCTTTTACAAGACTTGTTGTGGGAACTGCAATAGGAACAAAGGGAGCTATACTTCCATTGGTATTCGGTACGGTACCTTTCTTTACAAGACAGATTGAAAGTGCATTGCATGAAGTGGACAATGGTCTTATAGAAGCTGCACAGAGTATGGGTTCATCACCGATAGAGATTATTTTTCAGAGTGTATTTAAGAGAAAGTATGACCGGGAATTATCAGAGGTGTACAGATTACATTTATATCACTGTTTGGGACTTACCGCAATGGCGGGAGCTATAGGAGGCGGAGGTCTGGGAGATTTTGCAATTAGATACGGACATCAAAGAAATCAAACGGATGTAACTTATGTAACGGTAATCATTATACTTGTAATGGTAAGCTTGATACAGAGCATTGGAAACAGAGCAATAAAGAAAAAATACACATTAATCAGGATTTTATACAGTGATTTGATTTTATTCGAGCACTGATAAAATATATATAATCATAAGGAGGTTTATTATTATGAGAAAATTAAGTAAATTATTGGCGGTAGGTGCTATTTTAACTTTGGGACTTACTGCATGCGGTTCAAGTCAGAAGGCGGATACAAGTGCGGAGAGTACAAAAGGCGGATGCAAGTCAGTAAGGCGGAAGAAAGCACTAAAGCAGGGAGAGCGCTAAGGCTGAAGGGTGATACAACAATCAAAAATCGGTGTTGTAGGTGAGAACAATGAGCAGTGGACTCCTGTAATAGATGCTATGGCAAAAGAAGGCATCACTGTAGAGCTTGTAAAGTTTGCAGACTATTCATTGCCGAACAGAGCTTTAAATGACGGAGAGATCGATTTAAACGCTTTCCAGCACAAGGCATATCTTGCAAATGATATAAAGGATAACGGATATAAGATTGAGGCAATCGGTGATACAATCGTTGCACCCCTTGGAGTATATTCAAAGAAGATCGCAGATCTTTCAGAGTTAAAGGACGGCGATACAATTGCAATCCCAAGTGATGCTACAAACGGAGGTAGAGCTTTAAAGGTACTTGAGAGCGCAGGAGTGATCAAAGTAAATCCTGATGCGGGATATACACCTACACTCAGTGATATTACAGAGAATCCTAAGAATATCAAGTTCACAGAAGTAGAGGCTGCAAATACACCAAGTCTTTTACCTGATGTAGCTGCCGCAGTAATCAACGGCGGACACGCTGTAGACAACGGTTTAAATCCTGAGAACGATTCTATCTTCCTTGAGAAGGTACAAGAGGGAACAGACAATCCGTATGTAAATGTTATTGTTGCAAGAAGTGAAGACAAGGACAATGAGAATTACAAAAAGATTGTAAAGGCATATCAGAGTGATGATGTGAAGAAAGTCATTGAAGATGTATATAAGGGTGCTTATTTACCTGCATGGAAATAATTTTTCTCTAAGAAAATAAAAGATAAGAGCTGTCATATATTTCAAAAAGTTGGAAATATACGGCAGCTTTTTATAAGAATACAGACTCGAGGGGCAGAGTTCATATATTGTTCATATCTAATTCAAAAAAACCTTTTACATAAAAAAACAAACTTTAGCCACTTTTTGTTTTCTATAATACAAAACATAGACGAGAGATAGCGAGTCTATAAAAAATAAAAGATTTTTTTCATAATACTCGAGCCGATACATTCGGCTCTCCTCCCAAAAATACAAGCCGACAGAGATGTCGGCTTTTTATATTCATATTTATTGACATTTATCGCTTTTAAAAATATAAACTTGCTTGATAGTAAAAAAATAACGAGAGGATAGATTTATCTAATAATATATGGATCAGTTTGCAAGAACTCAGCTTTTACTTGGTAAAAAAGCTATGGAAAAATTAAAAAATTCAAGAGTGGCGATATTTGGAGTAGGCGGTGTAGGCGGATACAGTGTCGAGGCACTTGCCAGGTCGGGCGTAGGAGCTATTGATTTGATAGATGACGACAAGGTATGCCTGACAAATATAAACAGACAGATAATTGCGGATGTAAAGAGTATTGGAAAATACAAAGTTGATGTTGCAAAAGAGAGGATACTGAGTATAAATCCTAAATGCAAAGTAACTACACATCAGTGTTTTTACCTGCCTGAGAATGCGGCAGACTTTGACTTTTCACAGTATGACTATGTAATAGATGCTGTGGATACCGTTACTGCAAAAATAAATCTTGTAATGCAGGCAAATGAAAGCAATGTAAAGATAATAAGCAGTATGGGTGCAGGAAATAAGCTCGACCCTACAGGCTTTATTGTGAGCGATATATATAAGACAAGTGTTTGCCCGCTTGCAAAGGTTATGAGGCGTGAGCTTAAGAAAAGAAATATAAAAAAGCTTAAGGTGGTATATTCAAAAGAAGCGGCTATAGTACCTTTTGAGGATGAAAGTATAAGTTGCAGTTCTCACTGTGTATGTCCTCCGGGAACTGAGAGAAAATGTACGGACAGAAGATCGATTCCGGGTTCCGTTGCTTTTGTTCCTTCTGTTGTGGGACTTATAATAGCCGGAGAAGTAATAAAGGATTTGATAAAGGATGTTACGGAATAAGTATCATCAATTAAATAATATTTTGAGAGGGAAATATGATTGAAACTATTACGAAGCTGAACGCGGCTCTAAGCGGGTTCATATGGGGTGTGCCGGCAATGATAGCTCTTATGGGTGTAGGCATATTCTTAAGTATCAGGACAGGATTTTTACAGATAAGAAAATTCAGATATATAATGAAGACCACTGTCGGTAGAATTTTTAAGAAAAGAGATGTAGCAGACGGTGCACTTTCACCTTTCCAAGCTGCTACTACGGCACTTGCGGCCACAGTGGGAACAGGAAATATCGCAGGTGTTGCAGGTGCCATATCAATAGGCGGCCCGGGAAGTGTATTCTGGATGTGGATATCCGCAATACTTGGAATGTGTACAAAATTTGCAGAGGTTACTCTTGCCGTATATTTCAGAAAAACAAATAAGCATGGAGATCTTGTAGGAGGACCGATGTATTATATTCAAAACGGTCTTTCAAAAAGATGGCTGTTTTTGGCTTACTTATTTGCAACATTCGGCACTCTTACAGTATTCGGAACAGGAAATGCCACTCAGGTAAATACGATTACGGCAGCTATAAATGTAGCACTTGAAGGATATGGAATAGTGAAACCGGGTGGACATGAGATGATAAACTTGGTCATAGGAATCATTGTAACCCTACTTGTGGGACTGGTTTTACTCGGCGGTATCAAAAGAATAGGATCGGTGACTGAAAAGCTTGTACCTTTCATGGCGCTTATATATGTAATATTGGCACTTGGAGTTGTTTTTCTAAACATAAACAGAGTACCTGAGGTCTTTGGAAGTATTATATACGGAGCGTTCAATCCGAGAGCGGTCACCGGAGGTATTATAGGAAGCTTCTTTTTAAGTATGAAAAAGGGAGTGTCCAGAGGTATATTCTCAAATGAGGCGGGACTTGGAACAGGCCCTATTGCACATGCATCGGCAGATACAGGAAAGCCGGTAAAACAGGGATTTTTCGGAATATTTGAAGTGTTTGCCGATACCATAGTTATATGTACACTTACAGCTTTGGTAATACTTTGCTCGGGAGTAAGTATTCCTTTCGGTTCACCTTCAGGTGCCGAACTTACAATAGGCGGATTTATAAAGACATACGGTAACGGGGTATCAATATTTACAGCAATAGCTATGTGCTCATTTGCTTTCTCAACAATTATAGGATGGGGACTTTACGGCGCAAGATGCATAGAGTTCTTATTAAGTGAAAAGGTTATAAAGCCTTTTATGGTGGTATATTCTTTGACTGCAATAGTAGGTGCTACGATGGACCTCGGGCTTTTATGGGATATATCGGAGACTTTTAACGGACTTATGGCAATACCTAACCTTATAGCACTGTTCCTCCTTTCAAACGTGGTTGTTAAGCTGACAAAGGAATATTTTGAGACGGAAGGAAAAGAAAAATAAAAAACACTTGACAATAAAATAAGATTGTGTAAAATATAATCATAAGCTATTTAAGAAAAGATTTGGAGGAGAAAAAGTTATGGCAGTAAAGACAATTACAAGTGAAAATTTTGAAGCGGAAGTTTTAAATGCAAAAGAACCTGTATTGGTAGATATCTGGGCACCATGGTGCGGTCCATGTAAGATGCTTTCACCTATAGTTGATGAAGTGGCTGAGGAGGCGGACGGTTTCTCGGTAGCTAAGATCAATGCGGATGAGAATCCTGATTTGGTAAACAAGTTCCATGTTATGTCAATACCTACACTTTTGGTATTCAAACGGTGAAGTTGTAAACAAGTCGGTAGGTCTTATAACAAAGGATGAAGTAAAGGCTTTGTTGGCATAATAGTAGCTGATTAAGAGCGGTATCGCATATTCAGATACATTTACATTAAAGAAAGAAGTGATTATATGTACGATATAGTAGTAGTGGGCGCCGGAACAGCCGGATTGTCAGCTGCAATATACGGAGTAAGAGCGGGAAAATCGGTACTTGTACTTGAGGGCGCATCCTATGGAGGACAGATAATAAATACTCCTGAGATAGAAAATTATCCTGCTATCAAGAAAACTTCAGGATTTGAATTTGCCACAGATTTATTTAATCAGGCAAAAGATCTGGGTGCTGAAGTAAAATATGAAAAGGTGGTTGGCATCAGCCTTGAAGGTAATATAAAGAAAGTAAAGACTGAAAAGGAAAACTATGATGCAAAGTCGGTAATACTTGCTACCGGCGCAAAGAACAGACCTCTCGGACTTCCTAATGAGAAAAAATTAGTAGGTTCAGGCATATCATACTGTGCAACCTGTGACGGAATGTTTTACAGAGACAGAGTTGTTGCTGTGAACGGTGGCGGTAATACAGCCATAGAGGATGCTACATTCTTGGCCAATGTTGCAAAGAAAGTATATGTGATACATCGTAGAGACGAGTTCAGAGCTGAGGAAGCTGTAGTTGCAGCTTTGAAGAAGAAAGACAATGTAGAGTTTGTTTTGAAACTCAAATATTGTGGAGATAAAGGAAGAGTCCTTTGCAGTTACAGGAGTAGTTGTAGAAGATAAAAATACCGGTGAAAAAAGAGAGATTGCAGTGGACGGACTCTTTGTAGCAATAGGTCAGGTACCTGATAATGCGGCTTTTGCCGATGTGGTAGAGCTTGATAAGGCAGGTTATATCGTATCGGGTGAAGACTGTAAGACAAAGACGGAAGGTGTATTTGCAGCAGGAGACGGCAGAACAAAGGAAGTACGCCAGCTTGTAACTGCAGCGGGAGACGGTGCGGTAGCAGGAATTGCAGCGGCAAAATATGTGGAAACACTGAATATATAATTAGGAGAAAAGATATGAATATATATGATTTTAAAGTAAAGAACAACAAGGGTGAGGAAGTTAGCCTTAGTGATTATAAGAATAAAGTAGTACTTATAATAAACTCTGCAACAGAGTGTGGATTTACACCACAGTATGAGCAGTTACAAAAGCTCTATGCAGACTATCAGGATAAGGATTTCGTGGTACTTGATTTCCCATGTGATCAGTTCGGACATCAGGCACCGGGAAGTGATGAGGAGATTGCTAAGTTCTGCAGCTCAAGATTCGGTGTAACTTTCCCATTGTTCTCAAAAATAGAAGTAAACGGTGACGGAGCTTGTGAGGTATTTAAGTATCTTAAGAGCGAGAAAGGTTTTGCAGGCTGGGGCGCAGACAATGATATGTCAAAGCTTCTTACAAAGATGCTTGGTGAGGCCGATCCTGACTATGCAAGCAAGCCTGATATAAAGTGGAACTTTACAAAATTCCTTATTGACAAGAACGGAAACGTTGTAAGAAGATTTGAGCCTACAGAAGGTGTTGAAGTAGTAGAAGAGGCTGTAAAAAAATTAATCTAATATAGAAAAGACAGGGGAGCGTTTATGAAAATAAAGGCTCCTTGAAGTCTTTTAAAAGAAAGAGGGAATATTAAAATGGCGGATAAGTACGACTCACTTAAACTGGAAAATCAACTTTGCTTTCCACTGTATGCCTGCTCAAAGGAAATAGTAAGAAGATATAAAGTATATCTTGATAAGCTTGATCTTACATATACACAGTATATTGTAATGATGGTAATGTGGGAAGATAAGGAATTGAATGTAAAAGAGTTGGGAGATAAACTCTTCCTTGACTCAGGTACACTTACACCTGTATTAAAGAAGCTTGAATCAAAGGGTTATGTTACAAGAGAACGTTCAAAGATAGATGAGAGAACACTTATAGTTACATTGACAAAAAGCGGAGAAGAGCTTAGAGAAAGTGCGCTTGACATACCGGTAGGTATGAGAGGCTGTTTGAATATAAATGATGAAGAGATGGCACAGCTTCGTACCATGCTGAATAAAATTTTAAGTGAAATGGGAGATGTTGCATAGACCTTGAAAGAGCTGACAATTTGCAGCAACGGTAGTAAGAATGAGTGCAGAAAAAGAACTTTGGGACATATATGATGAAAACAAGATGCCTACAGGAGAGACTGTAGACAGATATAATCTTTCTCTAAACCCTAAACAGTTTCATTTGGTTGTAATAGGAATACTCTTTACAGAGGATAAAAAAAGTATTGATTACAAAACGCTCACCAAATAAGAGATATGCCGGAGGACTCTGGGAGATACCGGGAGGTGGAGTAAGAGCCGGAGAGAATTCACAGGATGCCGTACGTAGAGAAATTTTGGAAGAAACAGGTATAAATCTTTATGACAGAGACTATGAAAAGCTGTATACCTATAAGAGGATAAATACTGAAAGCAACAGTTATTTTGTGGATATGTACTGTTATCTTATATCCGAAGAAGATATTCGAAATGTGAACATACAGGTAGAGGAAGTATCAGATTTTAAGATTTCAAGTGTTCCTGAGATAAAAGAGATAGCAAAGAAAGGTGAATTCCTACATTTTGATAATGTAAAGGAAGTTTTATATAATTTATAAGATGTTTTTTGGAAGCTGCGAGAGAATCGCGGCTTTTTTGTATGGAAATCGTTATTTTATTTTACTTCTATTTAGGGTAAACTATATGTAATATTTATTACCGGAAAGGAGTAATGTATGAAAAAAAGAGTTTTTCTTGGATTGGTAGCAAGTACATTATTGATGGCTATGCCGGCATTTGGAGCAACCGGAGGTTGGAAAAGAGATAATAACGGTTGGTGGTATCAGTTTTCCGACGGGTCATATGTAAGATCATCATGGCTTAGTGTAAATAATGTATGGTACTATATGAACGAATCGGGATATATGCAAACAGGCTGGTTAAAAGAAGGAAGAGACTGGTATTATCTGGATACAAACAACGGAGATATGAAAGTAGGCTGGGTCAATGTCAATAATACATGGTATTATATGAATCCTTTAGGCGGCGGCAGAATGGATGCAAACACATATACACCTGACGGATACTTTGTTGATGCAAGCGGAGCATATCAGCCTGCCGGAAGAATGACGGAAACAAACGGCAGACAAAAACAACAATGCAAATACAACATCGGGATCGGCTTCAAATCAGACTTCAACATCCGCCTTTGCACAAAGAGTTATTGAACTTGTAAACGAGGAGAGAGCAAAATACGGACTTTCCCCACTCTCAGCCGACAGTGCACTTATGAACAGTGCGGATATAAGAGCAAAGGAACTTGTGACATTGTTCTCACATACAAGACCTGACGGTTCAAGCTATCGTACTTTAATGCCTTCAGGACTTATGACCTGGGGAGAAAAATGTTGCAATGGGACAGAGAAGCCCTGAAAGCGTTATGGACTCATGGATGAACTCACAGGGGTCATAGAGAAAAATATACTAAGTGATGATTTCAGCTTAATAGGTGTAGGGTGCTATAGCGACGGCAGTACACTTTATTGGGTTCAAAAACTTCGGTGCAAGAAGATAATTATTTTATAATCAACAAAAATCAACCTATACTTTAAAGCAGTATTTTGCTTTGAGGTATAGGTTTTTACTAAAAGACCATACTATATTTGTAAAGATTTTTGCATTATGCAGATATAAAAATAAATACTATAAACCTATAGACAAAAAAAGGGTTTATAGTGATATTATCATCTCCGTAAAATAAATGCAGAGATACAAAGAGTATCTTGGAAAGTAACATTATGGATTTTGAATTTATAAAAACAGGTGTTTCCTTTATACGTAGATGCAGACCATACTGACATTAAAAAAATAGGTATATCGGGAATCTTAATTGCAATAATTGTGGGGCTCTTATGTACGCTTGTTTTACATAAGAAGATACCGGTACTTAGTCAACTGGTAAGTATATATATTGAAATGAGCAGAAATACACCGCTTATCATACAGTTGTTTTTTATATACTACGGTTTGCCGAAGCTTGGGCTAAAGGTAGATGCATTTGCATGCGGGGTATTCGGACTCGCATTTCTGGGAGGCAGCTATATGTGTGAGGCTTTCAGAAGCGGAATAGAAACTATAGATAAGATACAGGAGGAGAGTGCATTAAGTCTTGGACTTAGCCACAATCAGACACTCTTTTTATATTTTGCTTCCACAGGCTGTTTCAATAAGTACACCCGCATTTTGTAGCCAATATAATATTTCTTTTGAAAGAAACATCCGTGTTCTCAGCTATCAGCTTAATGGATCTTATGTTTACCGCAAAAGATTTGATAGGCTTGTATTATAAAACTGTTGAGAGCCTTGTACTGCTGGTGTTTTTCTATTTAATTATATTATTACCGGTGTCAATACTCGGTTCCTATGTAGAAAGGAGGGTACGATATGCCGGATTTGGGTCTTGATGTGATATTTAAAGGAAAGAATGCAATAAGACTTCTTGGTGGACTTGGTATAGCACTTAGAATCAGTTTAATATCTGTGCTTATCAGTATTCCCTTGGGTATCTTGGTCGGTATTTTGATGACTTTTAAAAATCCTGTTTTAAAAGCGGTACTTAGAGTATATCTTGAAATTATAAGAATAATGCCGCAGCTTGTACTTTTGTTTATAGTATTTTTCGGAAGTACAAGAGCACTTGGAATAGATGTCTCAGCAGAACTTTCAGCAATCATAGTATTCAGCCTTTGGGGAACTGCAGAGATGGGAGATTTGGTAAGGGGAGCTGTTACAAGTATTCCAAAGCATCAGTATGAGAGTAGTGAAGCACTTGGACTGAGTAAGAAACAGACTTTTATATATATCATTATACCTCAGACGATAAAGCGACTTATTCCGCTTTCAATTAACCTGATTACCAGAATGATAAAGACTACATCACTTGTACTTATGATAGGAGTTGTTGAGGTAATAAAGGTGGCACAGCAGATAACGGAGGCAAACAGAACTTCAAGTCCGAATGCGGCTTTTGGAGTATATCTGGTGGTTTTTATGATGTATTTTATCGCTTGTACCCCGATAAGTATGCTTTGCAAGATATCTGGAAAAAAGAAATTAGTATGAAGGAAGGAGAGAATATGCCGGCATTATTGGAAATAAAAGATGTTGTAAAAAATTATGACGGAAAAAATGCTGTACTTGACGGTGTGAGCCTTGAACTGAACAAGGGAGAGGTAATAGTGCTTATAGGGCCAAGCGGTTGCGGTAAGTCCACATTACTTCGATGTATAAACGGTCTGGAAGAAATACAGGGCGGAAGTATAAGCCTTGACGGAAAAGTCATTGACTATAAGCAAAATGATTTGACAAAACTCAGACAAAAAAATAGGTATGGTTTTTTTCAAAGCTATGAGCTTTTTCCACATATGACAATACTTGAAAAATATCATACTGGCCCCGACAAAGGTGGCCGGAGTAGATAAAGAGAGTGCAAAGAAGGAAGCGATGGAGCTTCTTAAAAGAGTAGGTCTTGCACATAAATCAAATGCTTATCCGAGAGAACTTTCAGGCGGACAAAAGCAAAGAGTGGCAATAGTAAGAGCTTTGGCAATGCATCCTGAGATTTTATTATTTGATGAGGTTACAGCGGCTCTTGACCCTGAGATGGTAAGAGAAGTGCTTGATGTAATGCTTGATTTGGCTAAAACAGGGTTCAACTATGATTATTGTAACTCACGAGATGCAATTTGCAGAGGCTGTAGCCGACAGAGTGTATTTCCTTGATAAGGGAAATATAGTGGAGACGGGTAGACCTAAGAGCTTTTTCACTTCACCGAAGACTGAAAGAGCAAGACAATTTTTGAATATTTTCGAATTTGAATCCATTAAGGATGATAAGGAAGAATATAATATATAGATTTTCATATAGGAGGAATATAAAAATGAAAAAAAGGTAAATTAATAGGATTAGTAGGTATTTTTGGTCTGCAGGAGCTTTGGCACTCAGTGCATGTGGTTCATCTTCAAAGAGTGCAAGCTAAGAATAAATTCAGAACTTTAGATGAGATAAAGAGTGCGGGAACTATAAATATAGGTGTTTTCTCAGACAAGCATCCTTTCGGATATGTTGACGAGAACGGTGAATATCAGGGATATGATATTTACTTCGGAAACAGACTTGCAGAGGATCTTGGAGTTAAAATCAATTATGTAAGTACCGAGGCCGCAAACAGAGTGGAATATCTTGAAACAGGTAAGGTAGATATTATACTTGCAAACTTTACAGTTACACCTGAAAGAGCTGAGGCGGTAGACTTTGCACTTCCATATATGAATGTAGGACTTGGTGTTATATCATCAGATAAAGATCCTGTAACAAGCCTTGACAATTGGAAGGCCGAGGACGAGATGATAGTTATTTCAGGAACAACAGCCGAGACTTATATGACTAAGAATTACCCTGATATTAAGCTTCAAAAGTATGATACATATGCAAATGCCAAGAATGCGCTTTTAAACGGTTCAGGCAAGGCATGGGTAAATGACAATACTGAGGTTATCGCATTTGCAAAGAGCAATCCGGGATATACTGTAGGTATTGACAATCTTGGTGCTAAGGATACCATCGCACCGGCTGTAACAAAGGGAAACACTACATTACTTGAATGGATCAATACAGAGATTGAAAATCTTGGAAAAGAGAACTTCTTCCACAAGGATTATGAAGAGACACTTACAGACACTTATGGCAGTGAATATGCAGATACTCTTGTAATAGAAGGTGGAAAAGCGCAATAAGGATTAAAGCGGGTTTTTGAATAAAAGCCCGTTTTTTATTTATAAGTGTAAAAAAATAATATAATATTAAGCAAATATTTTTGTAAGAGGTGTAATATGACCGTAAGTGAAGTAATGGAGAAGATGATAATGGAAAGTAAGGGCAGTTTTCAGGATATCAATCATTTTTTAAAAGTATGGGGATATGCAAGAAATATAGGAACGGGAGAGAATCTGGATGACGATACTCAAAAAAACACTTGAAATAGCCGCTATAGTGCATGATATTTCATGTCCGTCACTTAGAGAAAAGTATGGTGAAGCAGACGGTAAAAAGCAGGAAGAGGTGTCTTCACCGATGATTAGAAAATTTTTTGAAGGCAGTGATATATCAAAATCTATGGTAGACAGGATAGATTTTATGATAGCACATCATCATACATATACAGATATAGACGGTATTGATTTACAAATTCTACTTGAAGCCGATTTTTTGGTAAATGCTGATGAAATGAAGTTGAAAAAAGAAGCAATAGAAGAGATGATGAGAAAAGTTTTCAAAACGGAAACCGGCATAAGATATCTTAAAGCATTATTTTTAGACAGATAGAAGAAGAACCCTCTAAGTTTCAGAGGGTCCTTTTTATTCAGTATTTAGTTTTGTGAAGGTGGAAGTAAAACTACAAGCATCTGTGCCGTTTCAGTACCTATATTTGTAACACTCTTTTTGCTTCCCGGTGCGATATGCACACTGTCGCCTTCTTCAATTACGGTCTCACTTCCGTCATCATCTTTAAAGAGCATCTTTCCCTTGATAATGTAATAGAGTGACTCTAAAGAATTTGCACCGTACTCTGTACCGCCTCCTGCAGGAAGAAAGTGAGAGAGGCCGCAAATAAGCTTTCCTCCTTCAACATCGGCAGGATCGTGGAGTCTTGTCAGCTTGCACTCTTTATGTCCCGGTGCTTCATATGTATAGTAACCGTCTCTTTTTGTGATCTTATAGTTTGACATTTTCATCTCCTAATATATTTATTTCAGTCACAACCAACCTTGACTGATTTTGTTACTTTTAATATAACACCGGTAAAAAATATTGGGAAATACATTTTATTACTTATAGTTATGCATTTTTTATATAACAGATTATAAAATCTTCGGATAAATAGTAAGATTCAATTCGCCGTTTACATATTCACCGAGGAAAAATATCCTGTATGTTTTTCAATGCCCATGTTCATTGATTGAAGAAAGCAACCATTTTTTTCATCGTGTCCGATAACCTCAAGTATATCCTGGTTTATTCTGCCGTTTGAAATAATAGGAAATTTCGGTGTGGCAGATTGCATATCTATAATGGTAAGCTTACCGTTTAGTTTCCATTATTGCAGACTTTTACCTCTTTTGTAGAAAAAGAGTCCTTCCATCCGTATATGCAGCATAAGCTGGTCTGCAGATATTCCTACTTTGGCGCAGTTTTTCAACATTTACCTTACCGTTTTTTATAAGGATAACGGGATTTCCGACTATCAATGACTTTACAGCCTTAATATTGACCAGTAATTTTACGATAATCACAACTAAAGACCAGACCAAAATAAAAATAAGGAATGTTAAAATGGAAATGGAAGTGTTATAGATAACGCCACCTATAATTCCACCGAGTACATAGTTTTGTATCTGGTTTAGCGGAGTATTTATAGAAAATTCATACTTTTCCAAGTATATGTATCTGTAAAATCAGTACCATGATACCCAGAATAAATTTTTATACCGACTAATAAATATATATTCATAAATTATCTCTCCCCGTTTATATATACATTATGATCTATCACATGTGTACGCTGCAAAGTATAGGAGTTATTGTCATTATTTAGATGCACCGTATAGTCCTCTTCATTATATCGTACTATAATGCCGTCTTTTAAAGTGGTGGAATTTACCAGCACTTCTTCAGGTGATAAATGTGCATCCGTAGCTACACTCTCTACAAATTTTACCAGGACATGTGATTGTGAAAAATCTTTGTGATTTTTAGTATAAATTTCCACATGGATGCCCAAAAGTATAAATGTAAAAACCGCAATACCTATAGAAATGTCTCTGAGCCTTGTCTTCATTCTGTCTCTCATAAAGCGAAAACCGGTTATTATAACAACAGCTAAGAGTAGAATGATAAATGTGGATCTGATGATCATATTGGTAGACTGGTGCTCTATAATATAGTCTAAAGTGTAAAAAAATTCATATGATACTTGCCTTCCTTTTTAATTATCTTCGTAATTTATAGCATAAATTATATTTGTATTCAATCTGTTTTATTATATGAAAATATTTAAATATTAATAAAACAGCATCCAATATATCAGTATATATCGGATGCTTCTATAAGTGCTTTTGTATATTCGTTTTCCGGGTGGTGAATTATTCTGCTTGTTACATCTTTTTCCACGATATGCCCATCTTTCATCACAGCTACATCATCACACATATAATGAACCAAAGATATATCATGGCAGATAAAAAGTATTGCCATTCCCAATTCATCCTTCAGTTCACCCAGTAGAGATATTATTTTTCTTTGAACTATCATGTCAAGTGCCGAGGTTGCCTCATCACATATAAGAAGTTTCGGAGAACAGGCGACGGCTCGGGCAATGGCAGCCCTTTGACATTCACCTCCGCTGACTTCACCGGGATATTTACCATAGAAAGAAGAATCAAGACCGCAGCGGTTTAAAAGAGATATCGCTTTGTTTTTATAATTACCTCTAAAACCGAAGTTTTTTAAGTTTAAAACTATGCTCTCACCAAGGCTTCTGACAGGATTAAAGCTCTCCCTCGGAAGCTGAAAAATCATTTGTAAATCCTTATATATCCTCCTGTATTGTGATGGAGAAAATTTGCTGATACATTTACCGTCAAATATCACTTCTCCGGACGTTACCGGTATCAGACCGGTGATTGCTCTTGCAAGTGTGCTTTTTCCTGAACCGCTTTCACCTACAACACCGAGGCATCGTCCCTGATTTTAATGTAAGATCAATATTTTCAATACTTGGCTTTTTCTCGCCGTCAAATTGCTTTTGTAAGTTTATTTATAATTAAAATATCATTCATATATACTCCGAAATAAAGAGATATCCCTAACCGAAAGCGGAAAGTATCAGCTCCTTTGTAAAATCGCTTTTAGGAGAGGAGAGTACTTCACATGTTTTTCCGTAATCAACCGTTTTACCGTTATTTAATACCAATATCCTGTCAGTGATACTTCTTGCTATCTTTATATTATGGGTTACAAGTATAATAGCGGTATTGTATTTTTCACGCAGTGATTTCAGCTCGTTTACAATCTGCACTGCGACTATAGGATCAAGTGCGCTTGTAGGCTCATCGGCTAAAAATTAAAGAAGGATTGTTTAACATGGCAAGTGCTATACCAACTCTTTGATTCATACCGCCTGAAAGCTCAAATGGGTAAGCTCTTAAAATCCTTTTCGGGTCGGGTAATGAGAGGTTTTCAAAAATGCCTGTTGCAATATCAAGAGCTTCTTCCTTTGAAATCTGTTTATGCGCCTTCATACTTTCAAAAACAGTGTCACCTATAGTTTTTAAAGGATTTGTGTGAATACCGGATTCCTGAAAAACCATACTTATACGATTACCTCGAATTCTCCTCAGTTCAGAAGCATTAAGTGATAAAAGATCCAGGTTTTCAAAAAAATATATTTCCGGTAAGTACCTTGGGGCCTGAAAGCCCCATGATACTCTTTAGCAATGTGGATTTTCCACAACCGCTGTTTCCGACTACACCAAGAATCTCACCTGAATTTAGAGAAAATGAAAGATCATATAAAACTTGTCTTTTGTCATATGAAACATTTATATTCTCAAATTTCAAAAGTTCTTTCATTATTCGATTACCAGATCCTTACTGAATTCATAATAGTCACTTGGCATAGGAGTAAGACCTTTTATATTTTTCTTGCTTACAAGACTCATTTGTAAATGTGAAACAAATATAAAACCGCAATCATCCACCAAAATATCGCTCATATTTTTTGCAATCTCTTCACGCTTCTCACTTTCAAATGTTGTTGAGAGAGTTTTTGCAAGTTCATCAAGTTCGGCATTAGAGTAATGTCCTCTGTTCTTTGGTGACTCGGTAAGAGAAGTCATATCAAAGAAATAGCCCTTGTTTCCGGTAGGATTTGTAACCATAGCACTGCCGAAGATATCCCAGGTAGTGCTGTCCTTCATTACCTCAAGATAATTCTCAGTGCTGTTTATATTAAGCTTGATACCGATATCCTTTAAGTTTGCCTGTATACTTTGTGCAAGTATAGGAAGCTCGGTTCTTCCCGGATATGTGATGTAGTTAAGCTCTAATTTTTGCCGTCCTTATCTACATAGCCGTCCTTATCACTGTCGCTCCAGCCTGCATTTGCAAGTAATTCTTTTGACTTATCAGGTGAAAAACCATAGTTTGAGACTTCGCCGTCTTTCATAGGGAACGGGCCGTTTGCAACCTTTCCATGACCGCCAAGTAAAACATTTACAAAGCCTTCCTTATCAATGGCCATAGCTATAGCAGATCTGATGTTTTTATCTTTAAGAAGTTCATTGTCAAAGTTTAACTGCAGGAAGAATGCCCTGCTTGTAGCCACAGAGTTTATATTATAATTGTCATTCTCAAAAAGCGGATAACTTGCATAAGGAAGTCCGGAGGTTGCATCAAGTTCTCCGGATTGAAGTCCCATAGTCAATGTGTCACCGTCTGTGATAGACTTTACGGTGATGTTTTTCTTTGAGACTTCACCGCCCCAGTAGTCATCTCTTGATACAAGGCTTATTTCACTGTCAGACACGGCGGTTGCTTTGTAAGGACCTGTACCTGAAACATTTTTGCTTGCATCCACACCTGCCTGCATATCTATAATTGCGGTATAAGGTTCCGCAAGGAAGTTTAAAAGAGCAGGATTCGGTTCGGTAGTTACAAATGTGAGTGTTTGACCGTCTGCCTTTATTTCCTGTATCTTCATATCCTTAGGTGCTCTGTCATGTACCGCTATCAAATCTTCAAAACATTCTTTTGCGGCTGCCGCATCGAGCTTTCTGCCTGATGAAAAATTTATGCCGTCCTTAATCACAACTTCAAGAGTATTGTCATCTACAAACTTATAAGAATCGGCAAGCCAAGGTACAAGCTCTATATTTTTCATTTAATCTGAACAAATGTCTCCCCGACACCGTATCTTACACAGCTCCATCCTGAGTAGTCCTCATGAGGATTAAGACCTGCATCGGACATACCTACACCGTAACTGCCGGTGCCGTATACAAGAGTCTTTGCAGTATCTGACGTACCGACTGAAACTGATGAGGTTTCAGTATTTGCAGAGCTCTCATTTGCGGTCTTTGAAGGAGAAGCACATGCTCCCAAAAGTAGTGTTGCCGCAAAAGGCAATAGAAAGTGATTTTATTTGTTTTTTTCATGTATGTAAAAACTCCTTTATATATTTACGGATAAACATATGTTTATCCGTTTATGTATTGTTTAATAATTTCAAAAGTATATTGATTTATACATTGAAGTAATCTCTAAGCGATTCACCGAATATATTGAATATAGAGACTGTGATAAAGATAGCAATTCCCGGTGAAAGTGTGATCCATGGAGTTAGTTGAAGTAAACTCCTGCTTTCACTTATCATGCTTCCCCACTCAGGAGTGGGAGGGGTGGCACCAAGTCCCAAAAATGACAGGGCGGACATTTCCATAAGGCTTGTACCTATATCAAGGCTTGAGGTCACTACTATCGGCCCTATGATATTAGGAAGTATTTCTGTAAATACTATCTGTATTGTATTGCTACCACTTATTTTAGCGGCATTTATATATGTAGAGGTTTTAACGGAAAGCACCAGACCTCTTGAGAGTCTTGCATATCTTGGCCAACCTACGGAGGCGAGAGCTATTATTGCGCCGAATATACCGTTTTTAAAAAGTCCGGCAGTGGCAATTGCAAGTACAAGCCCCGGGAATGCCAAAAATATATCGGACAAACGCATAAGCAAAGTGTCTGCAATCCCTCCGAGGTATCCGCAAAATATCCCTATTACAACACCTATAACAGCCATCAAAAGTACTACAGCCAAAGCTGAAAATATACTGATCCTTGATGCGGCAATCACTCTTGAAAACATATCTCTGCCATATATATCCGTTCCCATTATATGAGGAAAGGATGGGGGAGATTTTGCCGTCATCAGGTTTTGCTCTGTAATATCAAATGGTGTAAGCATTGGAGAAAAGAATGCAAATATAAGCAGTGCAATCACCAAAAGAGACGGAAAGATTAATTTTTTAGTTCGCATATTTTCCACCTCCGATTCTAAGTCTCGGATCCAAGAAATAATATGAAATATCCGACATTAAATTTATAAATACATATATAAATGCCATCCACAGTACATATGCCAAAATCACAGGATAGTCACGTAAATTTATAGATTCAATAGCCAGCTTTCCTATTCCGTCCCACATGAAAATACTCTCAACTATGGAGCTTCCACCAAGAAGACTTCCGAAACTGAGTGACATCAATGTTATCAGAGTGAGAGATGTAAGCCTTAGTACATTAAGAATATGATTGTGTTTTCTTTTATACCTCTTGCTCTTGCTCCTGTCACATAAGGCTTTGACAGCTCCGATACAATAAGTGCACGAATCTGCCTTATATACTTTGCGCTCATTGCCAGTGCAAGAGTAAGTGTGGGAAGTATCAGACTTTTTACACTTGTTCCCTGTGAGATTACCGGCAGAAGTTTTAGCTGTAATGCAAAAATATATGAAAGCACAAGCGCCACAAAAAAGTTGGGCAGAGAATTGCCTATAAATGACAGTGCTTTTATAATACTGTCAAATACAGAGTTTTTCTTTACCGCTGAAAGTATACCGAGCGGAAGGGAGATAATTAGGGTAGTGATTAAAGAGCTTACACTGAGTAAGAGAGTATTCGGCAGTTTAGAAAAGATATAGCCGAATACCGGCTTGCCGGATACATAGCTTATACCCATATCACCTTGAATCACCCCCAAAAGCCAGCTGATATATTGAACTATAAAGGGACGGTTTAAACCAAGTTCTTCCCTCTTTTGATTTATAAGCTCCGGAGAAAGTACTCCTCCTATCGCTTCATATCTTACCGCCACCGCATCACCGCCTGTAAAGTATATAAGCGCAAAGGATATGAAGCTTATGCCTATAAGTATAGGAATTAATGATAATAATCTTTTTAAAAATATATTTAAACAATTTTTTTCCACCAATAAAAGGTAAAAATTTATTTGTTTAAGCAAAGCTGTAAACATGATAATAGAATATAAAAGAGAAAGGGATATGTCAAGAGAAAAATGAAAATGAGTTTCAAATTTAAAAGGCCTTATTTTCACAATATAAAAATATTGAAAAATAAAGCCTGTATTTTTTTATCTTATGTATAAAACGGAAGAATCGAATGAGTTTGTATCTTTCACACCTGTATACATCATAAGCTCTGAAAGTTCTTCATTCATTTTGTTTATTTTTACAACGACACCTTTTTCACCTTCCTTTAAAAGCGGAGAAAGTATTCCTCTGCCGACAGATACGGCATCTGCACCAAGAGCCAAAGCCTTGTAGGCATCATAGCCTGTATCTATTGAACAGTCTACAAATATCTCCATACCGCTTACTTCCGTTTTTATATCCGGAAGTATCATAACCGGAGGTATACCGAAAGGAATACGACCATGGTGGTGAGATACTACTATAGCGCTGCAACCTGCCAGCTTTGCCTTTACGGCATCTTGAACCGATAAAACCCCTTTTGCCACAAAAGGTATTTTTGCAAATTTTGCATATTCTTCCAAATCGCTTTGAGTAACCGGGCCCATAGCTATGCCGTCAACTATATCATATTTTCCGTCTGTTCCCGGAACATGGTCAATATCCACACCTACCGCAACAGCACCGCATTTTTTTGCAAACTCTATCTGCTCAAAGATGATATCATGGTCGGCAAAAGGTTTTATTATTCTTACTGTCTTAGCTCCTATATCAGCTATTTCTTTGAATTCATCATCGGGCTCCATACCTACCCAATTGAGTATATTTAATGCCTTTGCAGCCTTTGCATATTCAAGCATAGGCTTTTTGCCGTCCTTGCCGACCTTATTCAAATGAGAAAAAGCAGGCATCATTATTGGAGAGTCAAACTCAGTTCCAAATATTTTTTTATGCTTATCGGGAAGCATTGCATCTATTATTCTCATCTCTACAAGAATATTATTTAAATAGTTTCTGTTGTGCACATTTGCATCTTCCGCCTTACCGCTTGTTACAGGAATAAGTCCTGCAGGCCCCGGCCATTTTACATTTTCCGACATAATTACCCTTTCTAAAAATATATTATCTATATATTGATTTTAGGTTAATAATAACACAGATGAAAAATTTTTTTGCAAATTTTACAAAAATTTTTCTCTGATATGCACATATATACGCTTACACTATATAGTAATAAAAGCCATTGACCAAGCACAATATATTGTGTATACTAAGGATTCAAGAGAGTTATGTACTCTTAAAAGCGAGTTTATATAATAGCTGCAAAAAACAGCAGATAATATATTATGTGAGGAAGGTTATCGACATGAGAATCATTAAAAGAAGCGGTGCAGAAGTAGATTTTTGATATTTCAAAGATCATTTCAGCAATCTATAAAGCAAAATGCTGTAGTAGGTGAAGATGATAAATTAAAAAAAGGCTCAAGTTGACCGTATTGCCAATACTGTAGAGAATCAGTGCATGAGTATGAACCGTGCAATGAGCGTGGAAGAAATACAGGATATGGTAGAGGACGGCATCATGAGAGAGAATGCTTATGAGGTAGCCAGAAGATATATCACATACAGATATGTTCAGAGTATAAAGAGAAAACAAAATACAACAGATGACAAAATATTGGCACTTATAGAATGTGACAATGAGGAAGTAAAGCAGGAGAACTCAAACAAGAATCCTACTGTTGCCTCAGTGCAAAGAGATTATATGGCCGGAGAGGTTTCAAAGGATCTTACAGAAAGAATACTTCTTGATCCTGAGATAGTGGAAGCTCATAAGACAGGTATTCTTCACTTCCATGATGCGGATTATTTTGCACAGCATATGCACAACTGTGATCTCGTAAATCTTGAGGATATGCTTCAAAATGGAACTGTGATATCAGGCACATTTATTGAGAAGCCGCATAGTTTTTCAACAGCCTGCAATATTGCTACACAAATAATTGCACAGGTGGCTTCAAGCCAGTATGGCGGACAGAGTATTTCGCTTACACATCTTGCTCCTTTTGTGGATATAAGCAGACAAAAGATCCGTGATGAAGTGGAGGCCGAGATGTACGGATTAAATGTGTCTACTGAAAGAAAAGAAGAGATTATTGAAAAAAGACTTCGCAGAGAAATTACAAAGGGTGTACAGACCATACAGTATCAAGTAGTTACTTTGATGACTACAAACGGGCAGGCTCCGTTTATTACAGTATTTATGTATTTAAATGAAGCAAAGAATGAAAGAGAAAAAGAAGATCTGGCACTTATTATTGAAGAAATGATAAGACAGAGATATCAGGGTGTGAAGAATGAGGACGGTGTCTGGGTAACACCTGCATTCCCTAAGCTTATCTATGTTTTAGAAGAGGACAATATTCGACCGGGAACCAGGTATTATCATCTTACAAAGCTTGCGGCAAAATGTACCGCAAAGAGACTTGTACCTGACTATGTTTCAGAGAAAAAGATGTTTGAGTATAAGGTGGATAAAAACGGCAACGGAAATTGCTACACACCTATGGGATGCAGAAGCTTCTTAACACCCTATGTGGACGAGAACGGAAGGCCTAAATACTACGGCAGATTCAACCAGGGTGTTGTAACTATAAATCTTGTAGATGTGGCACTTTCATCAGGCGGAGATACTACAAAGTTTTGGAATATCTTTGAGGAAAGACTTGAGCTTTGCCACCGTGCACTTAGAGCAAGACATGAGAGATTGCTTGGAACACCTTCAGATGTGGCACCGATACTCTGGCAGCATGGAGCTCTTCGAGATTAAAGAAGGGTGAGCCGATAGATAAGCTTTTGTATGGAGGATATTCAACTATAAGCCTTGGATATGCAGGACTTTATGAGTGCGTAAAGTATATGACCGGAAAGAGCCATACAGATGATGTGGCAAAGCCTTTTGCACTCAGCGTAATGCAGAAGATGAATGATAAATGTAATGAATGGAAGCAGGCGGAGAATATTGATTATTCACCATATGGTACACCGCTTGAGTCCACAACATACAAATTTGCCAAGTCACTTCAAAAGAGATTCGGCATTATAGAAGGTATCACAGATAAAAACTATATTACAAACAGCTATCATGTACATGTATCTGAGGATATTGATGCATTTACAAAGCTTAAGTTTGAGAGTGAATTCCAAAAACTTTCACCGGGCGGTGCCATCAGTTATGTAGAGGTTCCGAATATGCAGGATAACCTTGAGGCGGTAATGAGTTTGCTTGGATTTATCTATGACAATATAATGTATGCCGAGCTGAATACCAAGTCAGACTACTGTCAGGAGTGTGGATTTGACGGAGAGATAAAGATCGTTAAAGATGCGGGTAAGCTTGTATGGAAATGCCCGAAATGCGGAAATACGGATCAAAGTAAGCTTAATGTGGCAAGAAGAACCTGCGGTTATATAGGAACACAGTTCTGGAACCAGGGAAGAACTCAGGAGATTGCGGATAGAGTACTGCATTTATAAAAAAATAAATATAAAAGTTAAAGGCTGTTGCAATAAAAATGCGGCAGCTAATGCAAAAAGGGACTGTCGGGAAATAAGTGATTTTAGCTTCTCGCAGAGCGAACTAGAAATATCCTGACAAATACAAGGCGTTTTGGCTTTGCTTTACTTTGTCATGTGATATTTTGTTCTTGCCTTTTGACAGTTTCAAAACTTAATGTCCCTGAAACCCAGTGTTTTACCGGGTTTCAGGGTATTTTTATTTCGTTTTGAAACTTAAAAATAGTATTTAAAAACTAAAAATTTATGTACAATTGACTTAACTAGAGCTAAAAACATTGATACAACTGAATTAGAAGGATAAA
>BNJT01000272.1_pt1 | contig 135930 bp, 207 predicted proteins | sample 8540491 | NCBI WGS metagenome assembly BNJT01 (sample SAMD00202455, study PRJDB9452) | human saliva metagenome | host: Homo sapiens | reverse complement strand
AATATTAATAAAAATAAAAAAAGAGTTAGAAGTAATTTTTTTCCAACTCTTTTTCTGAAGTCTTACTTATTTTTAATTATTTTTGATTTTTTTCTTTTACCTTATCAATCTCTTTTTTTAAAAATCATTTATATTTACACAATCTGCGTAATCAACTTGTAATGCTTCAAAATGTTTTTTTCCACAATCAATTTTTTTAAATTTTCTACATCTCTTCTTTTTATCTTTATCAGTGAGATCCTTTTGGTCTCTATAACAAAGTATAATTTTTTTCTTCTTCTTTATTTTTCGTCTTTTACTAGTATTGCCCAATCTGGATTATAATATCCTAATGGAGTTGGTATCTTAAACCAATCTGGAAGTTTTGTATAAACTTTAACATTTCCGTTCTTTTCTAATCCTTCTGCAAATTCTCTTTCTACCTCTGAATCTATAATAATACTACTATATGGTGTTTTTCCAGTTTCTACCATATTTCCTTGTTTACTCATTTCATCTTTAAGATAACCAAAAAAATTTCACTATTTTTTTAAATAATTCTTGTGAGTAATACTCAACATCGCCTATTTTTTTCATATTTGATACCATCAACTATGAAAGCTTTCATACTTCCCTTTATTATATTTACAGCTTGTTCTAGATAAGATTGCGGATTTTTCTTAAAAGCTATCTAGAGTTTTTAGAATTAGTTAAAATATTTACTATACTTTTTCTTGTAAGGTTTGTTTCATTTTGTAAATAAGTAATTATATCAGGTAACTTATATTTAGTAGTAATCTCTAGATTTTCTTCTATCTCATAAGCCCCAGTTTCTTCTATTCCACCTTTTTGTAATAGCTATTTTTTTCTTATCATATATAAGTTTTTCAGCTGGAATATAGATTCCTTCATCTAAATTCTTTATACATTCATTTATTAATTTTTTTCACTATTAAAAATTCACCTGATATGTAGTTTTGTATTTTACTCTATCCCAAAGTTCTTTAAAATCTTCACTTAAAAAAATACCTCTTTGTTTAAGTTTATTTTCTTTCTCTCATCAGCATTTTTATAACTAGTTTTTCCAGTAGTAGATTTTAATTTCTTAAAAATACTTTCTTTTATATCTTTAAATTCTTCTGCTAATTCTAATTTACCTTCATCTAAATCTCTTTTTTTAATTTTTTTCTTTGACATTACCATTTTTCATCAATATATTCTCTTCTTATTAATTCTTCATATATTTCTTTTGATTTTTTTCATGTCCAAGATAAACTTCTTTTTCCATTTTTCAATTTTTTTATTACAATATTTGTAAAAAACAAAGTCTTCTACAACTCCAAATTTTATATTTTCTTCTTTCTCCATTTCTTTTTTTGTAAAGAGTCAACAAACTGTTCATAGGCTTCATTTGCCATTACTGTAAGAGTATTTACATCAAAACCTCTAACTCTTTCACCTTCTTGGTTGACAGCTATTCTAAGTCCTCTTCCTATTTCTTGTCTTTTTTTCATTTCAGAACTTGTTTCATTCAAAGTACAAATTTGGAATACATTAGGATTATCCCATCCTTCTTTTTAAAAGCTGAGTGTGAGAAAAATAAAGGCCAAAGGCTCATTAAAAACTTAAAAAGTCTTTCCTTGTCTTTCATTATCTTAGTAAATGTATCATTATCAGCGTTTGTATTACCTTTTGTATCTTTAAACTCATTGTATTCTACTCCGCTTTTTTTGTTTTCTTCTTATCAGCTGAAAAAAATATCCATCGTGTGCTGTAGAAGCATTTCCAAATCCTGAATATTTTCCTGATTTTATAAGAGCATCATACTCTTCTTCGAACATTAGAGCATACTTACCTTTTTTTAGCTTCACCTGTCTCTGAGATCATATGTTCTATAATTTGCAACTCTGTCTATGAAGAAAAAGTGATAGAACTTTTTATTCCTTTAGCTTTCAAAAGCAAGTTGTTTTTTTCAAAAATGCTCTTGAATTGTTTTTTTCTAATTTGTGCTCTTTTTTTATTACATCTGGATCTTGTCCACCATTTACTTGTCCTACCGTTAATCTCACTTTTTCCAAAATCTATAAAAAGATTTAGATGGCTCAGCTTCATTGTATGTAATTTCATTCACGATATAGCCATCATAGATATCTCTTTTAGCTTTCTCGCTTAGGATATCTCCATATTTTATACTGATTTCTTTTCTAGTAATTCCAGATTTATTTTTTTATATCAAGCTCTATTTTAGCTGTAACTCCAGTTTTACTAGCTTTTATATTGACAACTTTTATATATTCAGTATTTGTATTTTTTTAGTAACTCCAACTGTTGCCACTTCTATTTGTTTTACTAGTTTCTTCTCATAAGCAGCTATTGAATCTAATTTAAACACTGGGTTGTATTTTTTTCTTTATGTGTAGCTGAATATCTTAGTGTACATAAAGGATTTAGCTCACTTATGGCTTTTTTTAGCTATTTCACTTTCCATATTTTTGTGGTTCATCCACTATTACTATTGGGTCACATTGACTAATATAGTCTATTGGTCTATATCCATTAGCTTGATCTCTTTCTTGATTGATAATGTTTGTATCCTTATTAAAAAGAATCTATATTAATAATCAAAAATTTGAATATTATCATTTACTGCAAAGTTTCTTATCATATTTATTTTTTTTAGAATCATATATGAAATAATCATAAGGAGTATTTTCGTATAGACTCTTAAAAATGTTCTTCTGTTATTTGAAGTGTTTTATATACTCCTTCCTTTATTGCTAATGAAGGAACAACTATAATGAATTTTTGTAAATCCATATTTTTTTTATTTAATTCCATTATTGTTCTTAAATATACATAAGTTTTTTTCCTGTTCCTGTTTCCATTTCAATAGAAAAAAATTATAGTCACTTTTTAACTAATTTCTCTGTTTTAGCTAAACCATTTCTAGTTTGAATATTATTTAAGTTTTTTTAAAACATCTTCTGGAAGTAATGAAAGTTTATTTCCAGCTCCCAATTCATTTTCATTAATTGTTATACTTAATTGAGGATTATTTGTCTTTTCTACTGTGAATACAGTCTTAGCTATTTCTTGTCCTGAAAAATATATCTGTTATAGAATTTACAGCCTCTAACTGATACTCTAAATTCTCTTCAAATTTAATTTTCATAGTCCCCTCCTATATACTTCTAATTTCACTTATTCCAACTTGTTCCAACTTCTTTATTGCATTTGTCTTAACTTCATCATCTTTAAATGAGTTATCTCTTAATATTACTGTTGTTTTAAATTCTTTATCTATTTCTTGTAATTTCTTGTATTCTTCACATATTGAATTTATTACTTCGTTATTTATTTCTTTATTTAAACTTACTAGTAGACTTCCTCCACCTATTGAGTAGAAGTCCTTATTTTCTTCTATTGGAATATTTAAGTCTAATCCATATTTTTAATAAAATTTCATATAGAACATCTAATGAACTTCTATCACTTTTTTTATATTTTCTATTGAATCCAATAATGTTTGTTGTAAATCTTCTGTATCTGTATCCCATTCTTTTTATATTTGATGAATCTAACTTAAACACTTTAAAAACCTACATCTAATTTTTTTCTCTATTTTCTAATGGTAAGCTTTCATCTGATTTTATCTTTTCTCCCGCTCTTCTTATTCTTTCTTTTTCCTATTTCCGATATAAACAATGGTTTATCTAAACTTTTTAAAAAAATTTATTTGCTTCGTTATATCTGTTTTTTTATTTTTTTCCACTTGCATTTTTTTAAATTTATTTCTAAAAGATTCTGGTAGTTGAACTAAAAATACATTTTAATTTAACTGAATTCTCTGCAATGTATTTAAACATGCTATGTATAGTTGTTGCACTTCCTGAAAAAAATCTAGTATAGTATCCTCATCTTTTTAAGTTCATCATTTTTTTAATAGTCTTTCTATTAAAAGCAGTAGGTTTTTTTCCATTATTATACTCTATATCTCCTTCTAAATGAATACTACTCCAAGATAAATCATCCCATAAAGTCCCAATTTTATCCTTTTTTTATTATCTTATTATCTTCTATTTCAACTACATTAGATAAATAACTAACTAATCTTTTAGTTTTTTTCCCATAAAACTAACTTTTGTAATAACTCCTTTATTTCTTCCAGATATGGGTTTGTAATAACAGTTATATAATTCATCTTCCCCACCTGTCGCTTCAAGAACTCTATCTCTTATAGAAGTTTGAGCATTTTCTAATGTATATATTTTATTTATATATTTTTTTATAAACTTCATACTCTTCTATATTTTTCTTCTTCAGCTAGTTTTTTTACTGATTTTATTTTTATACCCTTCAACTTTTTTTATTATTATCTCTTCACCATTTCCAGCTTTTTATTGTTGTAAATAAACTTTCTTTTCCATCTTCTATCATTACACTTGTATATGCAAAAATTTACTTCATCTTTTTTTCTTTTTTTCTATATACTCATTTAATGGAGTATATTTAAAAAAATTGAATTAAAGTTTTTCAAATTTTTATACTTTTTAGAATATATTAATAGATACTCTATATTTTTTTAGTTTTTTTTATCTTCTCCACCACCACTGGCTCCAGAACTAGCTTTTTGCTTTTTATATTGATTATATTAATAAAAATTTTTCTTCCCCAAATATTTCATCACATAGTTTCTTTTAAGTTGGCTTGTTCATTATCATCTATTGAGATAAATATTACTCCATCATCTGTCAATAGATTTCTTGCTAACTTTAATCTTGGATACATCATATTTAACCAATTTGAATGATATCTTCCATCTGTATCTGTATTTGTTGTTAGCTTAGTTCCTTCTTCACTTACTTGCCCTGTTACTTTTTTTATAATTCTCTATATTAGCTTTTAAAGTTATCTTTATATACAAAGTCTTTCCCCGTATTATATGGCGGGTCTATATATATCATTTTTTTATCTTTCCATGATATGATTTTTTTGTAGTAACTTTAATACTTCTAAATTATCTCCTTCTATATAGATATTTTCTGTATTATCCCAGTTCTTTGACTCTTCTTTAGCTGGTCTTAATGTTCCTGTACTTACTTCTTGCGCTATTTGTCTTGCTTCTGATTTTCCATTCCAAGTTAGAGAGTATCTCTCCTTAGAAGTATCTAATTTTCTATACCCCCATTAGATAAAAAGCTCCCCTAGCAAATCCAGATCTACTTGGTCTTCAGTAAATATTTCTGGAAAAAAATTTCTTTTAACTTTTTTTAACATTTTCTTGAATTAAATCCATACTTGTTCCATTTAGTTTTTCCATTTTCTTCACTCCCTTTTTTTATTTTTTTATATGATACACTTTAACAAATAACTCAACTTAATTTCTAGACACTTTCTGAAATTCTTAAATATTCATTAGAACAAAAAAATTATAATTTTATTATCTTAGTATTTTTTTGTATTTTTTTATTTAGTTAAAATATTTTTTTCCAATCATTTGGAAAACCGATACATTTTAAATCGATATTATCTTTAAAAATCATCAAAAAAATATACTCAAATCTTGGTAAAACATAAGTATTCCAATCCTCAGCATCTAAAAAAATAAATATTTCATTACAATAACATAATCAAATATCTTTCCAGTTTGTTTATTATATTCTTTTTGCCTTTTTTTGGCATTGATAAAAATAGAAAAAAATTATACAATCTTTGATTATGAGCTACCATATTTCTAAATATTCTTAAGTTCTCTATCCAATTTTTGAATTTTTATTTTTGGGAAAAACCTATAATACTCTCTATTTTTTTCTTAGTATTAGTATCTAACATAGAGAAAAAAATTTCTCTATATTTCCAAGAGTAAATAATTCTATAGCAACCCAAGTAGGTAAAATTCCATAAGTTTTCATATTATGTTTTACATATGGCAATTCCTTATTATTATTCAATGAGACATTATAGTGTCCCATTAATCTAGTATGTTTATCTTCATTATTTGGAAAAATATAAAGAATAAGCATAGGCTATATTCCCATTTTCATAATTATGAGAAAAATTCATAGGCAATTATTGTTTTTAATCCTTTCTCAATAATATCTAAGGCATACATACATATTTCTCTTAATCTCATATCAAATCTTATTTGAATTGCTATTTCATTAAAACTTATATTTTTTTATATTTACCATCAATTGTTTTTGTAAGGATGAAGATATCCTGTAACAGAATAATAATTATGAATTCTTAAAAATTTTTTTTGCAAAACTTTCATCTTCTATAGCAACTTCCCTATTTTTTTAGAAGTTCTATTTGCTCTTCTATTGTTGTTGGTTTCTTTACAACATTACTTCTTATATTTATTGCTATTTTTTTCAATATCATTCATATAAAACTCCTATAAATAAAAAAACAACCCTATCCTATTCACTGCAATAAAATTGCGCGTGTGATAGAGTCTTTATCATACCAAGATTATATATTCTATATATGATTTTTGTCAAGTAAAAAAACTTGACATTTCCTTAAAAAGTTCTCTCGCGGTTTCTCGCATTATTATTTTTTTATTTCTATCTTTCACTGATAATTAAAGAAAAAAACTTCTCTCGCAGTTTCTCGTAATATTTTTTTTCAATATGAAAAAAATATCTTTTTCTTTATTTTCATACCTTATTATTAATAAAAATAGATATCTCGCCAGAATAGAAAAATACACAATCTAATTGGTCAACAACTAGTTGACTTTTTTTCAGCACTTTACTTTTTCTAAATTACTTTTTAAGCAAACTTTTCTACTGATATCACTAAAAATATAGTTTTATAAAAAGCAACTTAATTTATATACTTCTAATTTCACTTATTCCGACTTGTTCCAACTTCTTTATTGCATTTGTCTTAACTTCATCATCTTTAAATGAATTATCTCTTAATATTACTGTCGTTTTTAAATTCCTTATCTATTTCTTGTAATTTTTTTATATTCTTCGCATATTGAATTTATTACTTCGTTATTTATTTCCTTATTCAAACTTACTAATAAACTTCCGCCACCTATTGAGTAGAAGTTCTTATTTTCTTCTATTGGAATATTTAAGTCTAGTCCATATTTTAATAGAATTTCATATAAGACATCCAATGTATTTCTATCTCTTTTTATATTTTCTATTGAATCTAACAGGCTTTGTTCTAAGTTTCCTGTATCTGTATCCCATTCTTTTTATATTTGATGAATCTAACTTAAATACTTTTAAAACCTACATCTAATTTTTTTCTCTATTTTTCTAATGGTAAGCTTTCATCTGATTTTTATCTTCTCTCCTGCTCTTCTTATTCTTTCTTTTCCTATTTCACATATTTTTTTATAGCCTGCTTTATAGGCTTCTGAACTTTCATCACACAATTCTGGTAGTTGTACCATTATATATTTTCTATTTCCTCCATCTTCCGCATTCAACTGCATTACTGAATGAGCTGTTGTCGCTGAACCTGAGAAGAAATCAAGTACAAGGAAATTATTTTTCTTTATTAGATAAATTTATTAAAAAGTTTTATTAAATCCACAGGTTTAGGGTGACTAAAAAAATTTTTTTCTTTTTTTAAATAATTCATCAAACTCTTTTTGTCCCTTGTGCATTTGTAAAAACTATCGAACCAAGCTTTTTTTCAACTTGATATACATTTTTGATCTTCATTCTCATCATAATATACTTTTCTATATATTGTTTCACCATCATAATAAGTGAATCTTTCTTTCATTTCTTCGAATCTTTCTTTCCCCCAAATCCATCTTCCATCTTCTTCATTTACTTTATTAGGAATTATTTCTTTTACAATATTTTCCTTATTCATATTTGTTGTTAAACTTCCATCTTCTCTTAAATATATACTATAATACATCTTTGGTCTAGCTCTTCTTGTTGCGTCTGAACCAGATGCTTGGAGTTTCACTAATTCATATTTTTCCATTTATATCTTCATAAGGATATTTTCTAGTACCTTTTATATTTTTTTCTAAATTTTTACCTCTCTCGACTTCAAATAGATAAATATAAAATCATTTAACTTTCTTAATTCTGAATCAGAATTTGTAGCTGCAGATCCGGCTCCAGTTTTTTTCTAGGTGCCATTGCTACAAAGTTTTTCTTCTCCAAATATTTCATCACATAATTTCTTTTAAGTTAGCTTTGTTCATTATCATCTATTGATATAAATATTACTCCATCATCTGTCAATAGATTTCTTGCTAACTTTAATCTTGGATACATCATATTTAACCAGTCAGAATGATATCTACCATTAGTTTCTGTATTAGTTGTTAATTTAATTCCTTCTTTATTTATTTGCCCTGTTATTTCTTTTATAATTTTTCTATATTATCCTTAAAATTATCTTTATACACGAAATCTTTTCCTGTATTATATGGTGGGTCAATGTATATCATTTTTTTATCTTCCCATGATATGATTTTTTTGTAATAATTTTAATACTTCTAAATTATCTCCTTCTATGTAGATATTTTCTGTATTATCCCAGTTCTTTGACTCTTCTTTAGCTGGTCTTAGTGTTCCTGTACTTACTTCTTGTGCTATTTGTCTTGCTCTTGCTTTTTCCATTCCAAGTTAAAGAGTATCTTTCCTTAGAATCCTCTAGTTTCTGTACCCCCCACAACAAATTTGCTCTAGTAAATCAAAGTCAATTTTATCTTCTGCAAATATTTCAGGAAAAAAATTTCTTTTTAATTTCTTTTGCATTTTCTTGAACTAAATTCATACTTGTTCCATCTAACTTCTCCACTTATATTCCTCCTATTATTTTTTTAATATACTATCTCTCTTTTTATTTTTTTTACTATTTTTTTGTTTGAATTTCAGTTATTCTATTTAATTGAGTTTCCTTTTTTTTCTTAAAAACTTTTAACTCTTCTATTTCTTTATTTATTTTTTTCTAATAACTCTAAATTTTTCACTTTCAATATTACTTTCAGAATTTAATTTTTTTACTTAAATTTATAATTCTTACTTTTTCAATAATATCTTCATAAAAATACCTTTAAATTTGTTGAGTTTAATTTTTTTATACTCTAAATCTTCCAATATTTTTATTTTCTATTTCTATCCAATTACTATTAAAAAAACTTCCTCTATAATTACTCTTTCTTTTTCAATTTTTATTACTTGTAGATATTAAAAATTTCAGTTTTAAATTCTAGTATGATAACAGTGCTCTTAGGAATAAGCTGATGAAATAATTTTTGATATTACATTTTTCCTTTCCTTTTTCCCTAAGAATAATTTTTAATAAAGTCAATTTCTTCAAATCTTTCTTTATCACTTACATAGTTTTGAATATTGGAATTAGAAAAAAATTTAATAGATACATAAATCTTATTTTTTTCAACAGTATCTATGAAAAACTCTTTTTAATTTCTCATTAGCTTCAGCATTTTTTTATATCATTTCTTTAGGTATATTTTTTTATCAATTTTACATTCATTAGGCAGATTAAATATTTCCATAATTTCACCTACTTTATTACCAAGAACGATATAAGTTCAAAATCGTCCATATTTTTGTACTGACTTACTCAATGTAGTTTTATCAAAACTAAACAGACTTTCTATTCCTTTTTCTTCTTCTTTACCCACTATATTTTTCAACAGTCTTTTTCTAAAAAAATCTGTAAATTTTTTTTCATATCCTTAGCATTATTAGTTTCTTGATTAAATTCTTTTTATTAGCTCTGTATAAAGTTCATTTTGTCCACTACATACTTTTTTTTATATATCCAGTATTTTTCTTGCTTTGAATGAAATTTAATAAGATTTCACCATCATCTTTTTATATAGACGAAGAAATATGGATTTAAAGTATTATATTCACTTGGTTTTATATTTTGATTTATTTTTTTAAGCAGAATATAACTCCTCTCACAGCTTCATCAATATTACTTTTTAGCTATTGCATACATTCCTGTAGGAGCTTTTTTTCTAAGAGTTCCTTATGATTTTTTTCATATAGTTCACTAGATCCATTTTAAAAATCATTAAACGATAAATCTGTTATAGAAATATTTCCATTAATATCTTCAATATCAGGAACTTGGTCATGTAGCTGTTTAAGTTGTTTCTTTCTATATTCCAAATCATTCATAGTTGTCTTTTCTTCTATTATATTTTTCTTCTCCAGTGGCTGACATATCTAACATTACCATTCTTCCACTTACTCTTGATTCTAAATTTATATATTCATCTAGCTCCATATTTGGCCAAAAAAATTAACAAGTTGAATAACTTCATTTTGAGAACCTATTCTATCTATTCTTCCAAATCTTTGAATGATTCTAACTGGATTCCAATGAATATCGTAATTTATTAGATAATCACAATCTTGTAAATTTTGTCCTTCTGATATACAGTCAGTTGCTATTAGAATATCTATCTCTGGTTTATCTTTATCTCTTCTTTCTTTAGATCTAGGGTGAGAAATTTGTTAATACATTATTAAACTCTGTTTTAACACCTTTTAAGTTAGTTTTTAGGATTATCACTTCCAGTTACTATTGCTGAGTACAAACCTAATTCATCTAAAAATATATGTTGATATATTATTATACAAATATTTAGCTGTATCAGCAAAAAGCTGTAAAGATAATGATTTTTTTGTTTTCTTTATTCAATGGATTTTTCTACTTTTTTTGTTTTATTAATTCTTGTAATTCTACTAACTTTTTTTATCTCTTTCAACTGTAATTTTATTTGCTTCCTTTAAAAATTTTTTTCAAGTATTACTTTATCAGCTTCTAACTCAGATTCCCATCTTATTTTTATCTATATCTTTTAGATGTATCTTAACATTCTTACTTCCAATTAAAAACTCCATCTAATCTATTGTCTTCTATATCTAATTCTTCAATATCAAGATCTTCTACAAAGTCTTCAAAAGTATTTATTTTTTTCTAAAGTTCCTTCTATATTTTTTTCAATATTTTTAAAAACAGTTATAGCAAATGAATGTATAGAACTTTCCATTCTTTTTAAAAATATTAATTCTCATTAAATGAACTAAACTTTCTTCTCTATCAGTCTGTTTGAATACTGTTTTTTTCCCATGTTAGTATCATATTTTTTTTGCTATACTGTTCAACTTTACTTGGTAATACATATTTCATAGGTGAATAGATTGCTAAATTTAGGCTTTTTTTATAAGTTTGTTTAATTCAGCAAGTTTAATAAAAATCGTTTTTTTGTGTCTACATCAGCCTTTACATTTATTGGTTTCAATCTCTCAGGAAATTTTTCCAATACTAGTAGTATCATAATATTTTTTTGAATATGTTTTTCTAGAATCTAGCTATAGTTAACATATCTAAAAGTTTAAAAATAATCTACTTCTAGCATTTCTAATAAGCTTTCAACACTCTTATCTTCTTCTTCTAAGTCATTCCATTTATTAAAAAGCCATCTGTGCTTTTCTTAAAGTTTGTTCTATACTTTTTTTATTCCATCAGCTGATAAAAGCTTTTATCATTTCCTTCTGTTGCAAAAAGCAATTTGATTTTTTTAAATCATTCATTCTATTGTTTACAGGCGTTGCTGAGAGCATTAGAACTCTTGTTTTTACTCCTTTTTTTATAATTTGATTAAGTAATCTTGAATATCTAGTTTCTTTATTTTCTTTACTATTATTATTATTTCTAAAAATTATGTGACTCATCTATCACTATTAAATCATAGTTTTTCCCAATATACTTCTTCTAAATTAATATCCCCACTATGTCCTGTATATCTTGAAAGGTCTGTATGATTTAATACATCATAATTTAATCTATCTTCTCCTAAAAATATTATCTCTTCTATTTCCTCTATAAACTAACCAGTTCTCTCTTAATTTTTTTTAGGACATAACACCAATACTCTATTATTTCTTAATTCATAATATTTTATAATCGCAAGTGCTTCAAATGTTTTCCCAAGTCCAACAGAATCAGCAAGTATACATCCATTATATTTTTTTCTAATTTATCTATAGCTCCTAATACACCATCTTTTTGAAAATTATATAATTTATTCCAGACTACACTATCTTTAAAACCTGTTTTTACTTTTTTTAACTATTTCTTCTTCTGTTAAATCACTTAAATAATCCTTAAAAAAATATTGTATAGAGTAACAAAAATATATAAATTCAGAGGTATTTTCTCTATATACTACTTCTAAACTTTCTAATAGTGCTTTTTTTACATCTTTTTACTTTTTTTCATTATCAGTCCATGCCTTATTAAACAGATCTAACATTGCTTGTGTTGAAATTGTATCTTTCATATAAGTATTCATTTCAGATTTATTAGATGAAACCACTCCCAAACCACTAGATGTAAAAATCTGAACTACCAAAAAAATATGAGTCTTCTCCATCATTCTGCTCCATTATATACATTTTTTTGTGGTAGAGCATGTTCTTCATCATAGGCCTAACTTCTACTTTTTTTCTTATCCATTCTGCACATTCTTTTTGCTATTTCAGATTGTTTAAGTTCATTTTTTTAGTTTCATTTCATATCTATCACCAGCAAGTCCACTTTCATAGCTTCCACTCAACTTAAACTCTCTATTTATATCTTTTTTTATTTTCTACAAAAGTTGGCATAGAAAAATAGTAATCTTAAACTGTCTATTTTTATTTAACTCTTTTCTTAATTCTTGATAGGCAAAAAAATAGTGAAATATGCTGAAATAATTGACACTTTTGTTCCTGATTTTAAATCTTCTTTTAATTTATCTATTACTTTTTCCTTGTGTTTTATTATCTAATATTCCATATTCCATATGCACTTTTCCCCCTATTTTTATTTTTTTAAACTCAATATGTTTATTATAATATATTTATTAGATTTTTTTGAACACTAAAAATACCATAGTAAATTGCAAGGGAAAATTAAAAAAACAGATAGACTACTGCAATAATCTATCTGCTAAAAAAACTTAACTATTATTTTAAAATCTATCCAATATTATATTTAGCTGTTCTGCTATCTCAGAAACAGTGTGATATTCTTCATCATACCAATCATAATGAGCAAAATTATTAGTTATTTCTTCATAATGAATATAATAATATCTTGTAGAATCTGGCATTCTAAGTGATAATGTTGCAACTTTTTCTCCTTTTTTTCTAAGTTAATAATATAGCTACTTTCCTTATCTTCTATTACTTCTAACTTTATATTTTTTTCTTCAAATTTTTTTCTTTTTTTGCTTTGAAGTATTTTTAAAAAGCTCTTTTTTTATTTCTAAATATTTTTTTCTTTTTCATCTATTACTATTTTTTTTCTTTTTTTCATTATTTTTTTAAATTCTATCATTATAAAATCTTCAAAAATAGCCTTTTTTTCAAAAAAATGTATAACCTATTCCTCTTTTTTTGCTCTTGTAAAATATTTTTAGAAAAAAATAATCTATTCCAAGTTCTTCTTGTAAATCATTTTAGTTCACAAATAAAGTTATAAATTTGTTCATCTAAATAATATTCAAACCTTTTTACATTTTTTTAAACTTTAAAAACTTTTCTGTGATAAACATTATAATCATATTTGTTATAATAATCGCTTCCTAATACTTTATAAAATGTCTTACAATATAAATATAATATTGAATCTTTATATTCCATTCTTTCTACTAAGATACTTCTAAAATCAACCATAACTTATCTCCATTTTTTTTATCAAAAAAATAACTTCTACTCTTACTCCCTCTTTTTGATATAACTAAATTTCTAGTATCTTCACTTTCTTTTGAACAAAAAAATCATACTTAAAAGTAGTTATAGTAAATTTTTGTTTTTTTTAAATATATTCCCTTATCTTCACCATCAATTTCAACAGTATAATAGATAGCATTTTCTTCTTTTTAATTTTATTTTATTATCTTCTGTATATTCATATTTGAAATTATATTTTTTTCTAAGATTTCTTTTTCTTCTTCTGTTATATGAGAAAAAAATAAGTTCTATTTTTTTCTCATAGGAGCATCAAAGTCATCTTCATCTTCATTTTCATCTTCTAAATAAACATCATATCTTACTTCCATATTTCACCTCAACTTCAATTTTTTTAAGAATTTATAAAAATAAGTTAATGATTTTTTTCTAAATTTTTTTAATATCTCTGTAACAGTGCTATTTTTCTTCATCAAGCCACCAATAAGCTTCATCATCATTTAACCATAATATATTGAAACAAAGCATAATAATAAGGTGCAAAAATGAGGTGTTGTTATTTCTAATCGTGCAACTCCCTTTATCACTTTCAAAAATCCAAAAATATAATAATTTTTCTTCATCATTCATTATATCTGATATTATATCTGTTTTTATATTATTTTCTTTAAGTTTTTTTCTTTTTTTGTTTTCAATCATTTTTTTACAACTTCTTTTTTTATTTCCAAAAAAATTTTTTTCTTGCTCTTTTTAACTCCATATTTTACCTCATCTTAAAAAAATAGTTTTTGATTTCTTCACTAAATTCTTAACTCTTTCTTCATCTTTATCTAAAAAAACGTTATAAAAATAGTAATAATCTGTCAAAGAAGTTATCAAAATTTTTAAGATTTGAAAAAAATAAATTCTATAATTTTTTTGGAAACCAAAAAAACATCTCTAAAAACTCATTTTAAAAAAATCATTTCTAAAAATATCTTTATCTTTACTAAAAAAATTTTTCTTTTATTTAAAACCTTTCTTCTAAGTTTCTTAATAGAATTTTTTTATAGTGGAGTTTTTTTCTGAGTTACTTAAAAAAATCAAAACACCATTTTTTTCAAAGAATCTAAATTTATAAAAATACATTCTTGTCCATTTTATATAATCTAAGTAAAAAAATTTTAAATATCTATTTTCATTTTACTATATAAAGGGATTTTCTCTCTCTTATTCATTTCAATAAAAGGCTTTATAATAATATTGATTAGCTTCTTCCTCGTTTAAAAACATTTTCTAATACATCTAAAAACATAAGTTTTCATTATTACTCCATTCTACTTTTTTTCAAAAAAACATCTTTACTCTTTTTATCTCTATATTTTCTTAAAGTAAATATAATTGGAAAAATTTACATCTTTGTATTCATTATTTTTTTAGCTATCTCTAATAATTCATTCAAAAATATCTTTATTATAAATAGTTGATAAAGCCTTAGATAATGCTATTCTATATTCATCTGTTTTAGCTTTATAAAAATTCTTTTATCAGTTTTTTTCAGAAGCTTCTTTATAATTTTTTTACTGCTAGAAAAATAAGCTAAATGTGTTTTTTTATATTTTTCATCTTCTATTTTTTTGAAAGATATTTCAATATAATTGGAACTACCTTTTTATCTTTTTCTGTTATTAACACTAATTCATATATAGTGAGAAATTTATAACCTATCTTTTTCTAAATCTTTTAAAAAATTCTTTTTCCTCTTTAAATTCAACATTATTATAAGGGTCTTTTTGCATATATTAATTTCCCAGTTTTTCTCAGTAATATGAAATTTTTTTCATTTTGAATTTTTTTGATATATCATCTATCTTTTTTTAAAAAATTCTTTTTATTTCTAAGTAAAAACTCATTGGCATCAATATAACTTACTCCCTTTGTTGAAATAAATTTGATATTTTTCATTTTCATATTTTTCTTTGTTGATATGTAATATCCCAAGTAGTATCCCAAGAAATTTCTATTGTATCTCCTATCCTTCTAAAAAAATAATATCTGGTATACACAAGAATGAGTCATATAGAAGCCAACGATGTGCTCTTTGCCAATCATAAAAAAGGCTCAGATATATTAATTATTTGCTCTATTTCTTCGTCACTTTCATCATCTTCATAATCATCTTTTAACCAATAAAAAAATATTTTTTTCCTTAATATTGTCTATAGTTTCAAAAATTGTTTTTTTCCCTCTACATCTTCATAAGGCAAAAACTTCTTCTTTCATAATATCTTCTAAATAATTATCAAAAATAGTTATAAATATGAAAAAAATATCCTACATCTATTCTTAGTTTATCATCTTCATAAAAATTGACTTATATTAACTCCATCTACCCAAATTTCTAATATGTAATTTAAATATGAGCCTTTTTGGATAGTAAATAGATTCTAATTCAAATTTCTTCATCAATTCCCCTTATTTCTTTTTTTATCATTATCTTTTTCATAAGCCTTTCCTTCAACGAAAAAAATATTTCTCTTTTTAAACTCCCATCTTCATTATAAACATAAGTCCAACCATCTGGTTCTCCATTTTTCTGAAGTCCCTCTACTTCAAGTTTCCCACTTTTTATAATAATCCCTTCTAAGCCCTTCTAGCTTACCATTTTTTTATTGAATGTGTTAGAACACTCGTGACTTTAGCCGTGAGATGAATAACACCAACATTGAAAAATGTTGCTCTAAAATTTGTAATTTTTACTAATTTTAGAGTATAATACATTTAAGAACTTTGGAAACTGAATATATAAGGTTGAGGTTAGGAAATGCAGTAACCTCGTAAAATATTCACTGCCAAAATTAAATGGTTTTGAACCGAGCCAACAGGACGCAAATATTCTCAACGGAGAGTTTGTCCATTAAAGTCTTAAGGAAATTAGCTAGTATTTGAATACTAGATATTCAAAAAGAAATTAAATAGTACTTAAGAACCTTGCGACTTTAGTCGTGAGAGGTTCAGAAAAAGCTTCTATTTCTAGTACTCCATTTTCATAATATTGCTTAAAAAACTCCTTCTTCTATCCCATTTTTTTAGCTCTAAACTATACTTTAAATTACCGTTTTTTTGTAATAATCTTTTATCACACCATTATATGGTATTTTTTTCATTTTTAGAATATATTATTCCATTTCTTATCTCAGAATCAACATATTTAATTTCTCTTTCTGCCTTTACTATTAGAGTATTAAACAAAAAAATATTAAAGTAAATAAAAATACAAAAATCTAAAAATTTTTTTCTTCATGATTTCCCTCCATAATTTTATAATTTTTTTATTGCTAATAACTGAATTTCATCAAAGTATATTTCAGAATTTTATATAAATTCCCATATTTATCAATTTCTTTTTATCTTTATTTTATTGTCCTCTAAGTTAGTAGTAATTATTCCCCTACTATTTTCTATTTCTACCATTGTATTATTTGAAATATAATAAGTCAAATCAAAAAAACAGATAGACTAATTTGATAATTGAGCTGCACCAAAAAATCTTACACACAAGATTGGAAGCACAATTCACTACATACAGTGGAGAATCTGTTTCCTATTTTTCAGAACATAAAAAGGAAGTATCAACAATTTGCTTTTACTTCCTTTAAATGGTTTTATTTAATGATTTCAGTTTGACAAGCTGGGATTTAGATTTTTAAGCCTTATGGAAAAATAAAACGGGCTTTTCTGGGCGTCGACGGGCTATTCTCCTGGTATGTTCTATAACATTATAGTTTAATGCAAAGTGTAGCTATATAGTCATTTCCATAGCAGTAATCTATGTCTTTTGCATGATTCATAAAATCTATCATAGCGAAACCATTTTAAGTTGGCCTCTAATCTGAGTTTCTAAGGTATGGCTAAATTCATATCCATATTCTGGATTTATGGTTATCTTGCCTTCCTCTTCAAGCTCTTTTGAATTAAAGGTATTGAAAACTTTAAAAGTAATTCCTCATCAGGTTTGTCCCATACAATATCAGCATCATACGCTGTATGTCCAAGGTTCAAAATCCGACCATTAACAATCCACCCTTACCAATGCTCGAGAGGCTGTATGTATATTTTCTGATCTTCTACGCTGTACAAACAGGATTAAAATATAATATCAATTTCATTTTCAAGCAAATAGTTTTGTCCATATCGCCTTGAACTGTGTTGATTTTAAGCCTTCTCTTTTAGCAACCATATCATCTACTTTCTAATTGTACAGAGTTTAGAAATCCGTATGGTTACATCATAACCTTTTATAGCAAAAACTGGTGCTCTGTCCACCCTATTAAACCTAATATCTTTTTTCATTGCTTTTTCAAACCATTCTTTGCAGAACTTTTTCCCAACAGTTAGTGCGACCAAAATTCAGTTCCTTTGCTTCTTCATTCTGTGTGTGGCTCAGTGTGGTCATTTTACATTATTCCATCTATCTTCATTTAATTTTTATATAATTGTTCATCTTATAATCTCCTCATAATTTTTATATTTCGATTTGATTCGTTCATTATTCATTTTCTGCCTCCACAAACTCTGAACATCAATTTCTCCATTCATTTTTATTATACTCCTTCTCAATATATAGAGGCGATAATTTTTCTACTTTTTATCTTTTCAGCATAGTTTAAAATTCTAGTCTATAATTTTCAGTTTAATAACAATTTCATCATCTTTGATTTTATGAAAATTCCCATATTTGTAATTTCTTTCATCTTTATTTTATTATCCTCTAAGTCAGTTATAATTCCAACTTTTTGTTTCAAAGAAATCTTCATTATCTATAAAAAAACAAAGGAATTTATTTTCTAAACATTTTTTTAAAAATTTCTATAATATCTAAATCTTTTTTTGAAATCAATTAAGTCATTGAAATTTTCTCTTTTTAACATCTAATTTTACTTCTATTTCAGAAATACCTTCTATCATATTTTTTTAGGAATAATATTTATTTGAGCAATATCATAAAAATTCTTCCTTTTCTAAAAAAATTAGATAATCTCCATTATAAGATAAATCATACGCCATATATTCTTCATCATCTTTTTGTAGTAATAACTTCAAAAATTTTTTTATATTCTTCTCTTTCAATAAAATTAGATATTTTTTTATTCTTTTTAAATAGTCTTTTTGTTATAATTTCTTCTGATGTGATATTCTCATTATCATTCAATATTTGAAAGCTAAAAATAGTCCTCGCCTTTTTTTCAATTAAATAAACTTCTTCAACACTTCCATCAGCTAATTCAACAGAAACTTTTTATCCTATTTTTTTATTAATTCTTGAAATATGTCTTTATTTTCTCTATTAAATCTAACAATTTTCTTTTGATTTTTTTCAAGACTTCTCATATAGTCTGATTTTCAATATTATTCTTTTTTTATTGAATCAATTAGAAAAAAACTTTTTATTCCATCTTCTTTAAAATTTATGTCATAAGAAAAGCAAAAAAATAAATATTTTGATTCTATCTTTAAAAATTTTTTTCCAACCGTAAAAACAGGAATCTTCAAAATGATATACTCCTATTATTTGTCCTAATTTCATATCTTTTTAATATTTCTTTCATTTCATTCACCTTCTTATTTTTTTATTTATATCATTGTATTATTTGAAATATAATAAGTCAAATTAAAAAAACAGATAGACTAATCTAATAATCTATCTGTTTTAAACTTATTTTACATATTTTTTTAAATTCTCCATAGCCTTCTTCGTCCATTTTATCATAAGGAATGAATCTCAATGAAGCTCCATTGATACAGTATCTAAGTCCACCTTCAGCTCTTGATCATCTTCAAAAAACATGTCCTAAATGTGCTTTTTCCAGCTCTACTTCTTACTTCAACTCTACTCATACCATAAGAATTATCTTGTTTGTAATTTACTACTTCTGTTGCAATGGGTTTAGTGAAACTTGGCCAACCACAACCTGCATCATATTTATCCTTTGAACTAAATAATGGCTCTCCCGTTGTTATATCCACATAGATACCATCTTCTTGTTTCTTATCGTATTCATGAGTAAAAAGCTCTTTCTGTTGCTGCATTTTTGTGTAACTTGATATTCTAAATCAGTCAATTTTTTTCTTTTAAAAACTTCATCACTTGGCTTTTTGATACTTTTTTTCATCTATTATTGCTTCATTTGCCTTGTTTAAATTAATATGACAATAGCCATTAGGATTTTTTTCTTTAAGTAATCTTGATGTTCCTCTTCGGCCTTATCGAATCTTTTTAACTTTTCAACTTCAATTACAATAGGTCTAGAATATTTCTTTTTGTTCTTCCTTTATAGCATTTATAGCGATTTGTTTATCTTCATCATTTTGATAATAGATACCTGTTCTGTATTGAACTCCTCTATCATTTCCTTTGTTTATTTACAGAAGTTGGATCTATTATTCTAAAAATAATATTTTAATAGAGTATCTAAAGATACTTTTGAAGAATCATAAGTTATATGTACTGTCTCAGCATGTCCTGAGTTATTGCAAACATTTTTCATATGTTGGATTGTCAAAAGAACCATTTGCATAACCAGAAACTGAATCTATAACTCCATCTATTCTAGCAAAATATTCTTCCACTCCCCAGAAGCAACCACCAGCTAAATATATTTCTTTTTATATTTTCTTTATTAACATTATTTACAGTAGTATTTTTTTGCTTTTCTTCCATAACTTCATTTTCTCCTTTCCCTTCGTAATAGTCCTTGATTTGACCATTACTTATATGGCCAACAATTACATTATCTATTTTTTTAAATCTTTATATATAATTGCTGATGTTGGTAAAGCTCTTATTTTAAATATTTGTAATAGCTTTCCATCTGTGTCATATAGTACTTTTTATGTTTTTGTAACCTAAACTATCATACCATTCTTTGAATTTAGCAGGATTTTTTTCTCCATTTATTCCTGGAAAAAAACAACAGTTATTACTTCAAAATTATTATTATTTTCACCTGCTAATCTGTCTAATTCTTCTAGACCTGCTAAACAAGTTGGACACCATGAAGCCCAAAAATTTAATATAGATATTTTTTTCCCTCTTGAAAATGTGTAGTCATTTCCATTCATATCTACTAATTGTATACTCTCTAACAAGTCTTTTCTCAGCCTCCGTTTCCTTACTTACATTGCGACTAAGCATTTTAGCAAAAAAACAAATGTTCCAATTAAAAAAATATAAAAAAATTAAAGGTAAAATAAATTTTTTTTCATTTTAACTTCCTTTCAACATTCAGTTAAACAGTTAAAAAAATATTAAGTTTGTCAAAAATTAAAAGAATTCCCATTACTATAATTAAGAACCCACCTATTTTTTTAATAAGAGGTAAATGTTTTTTTGATAAAAGACATTTTTCTTAAATAATGTTTTTTTGAAGCTAATGAGAATATTACAAATGGTGTTGCCATTCCCAATAGATATAGAACCATTAACATTACACTATTTCCTGTATCTCCTGATGAACCTGCTAAGATTAATATCGAAGCTAATATTGATTCAACACAAGGAGTCCAACCAAGACTAAAAAGTTAAACCTAAAAAGGAAAGTTGAGAATAAGCTTTGTTCTTCTCCCTCATAATTCATAACTTTTAGTTTTTTTCCAAAAAAATTTTTAATTTTAAAAATATCCATTTGGAAAAAGTCCTAAAATTACAACTAAAAATTCCTCCAATAACTCTTACCTTACTATTAAGAAATAATTCTCCAATGAACCCTGCTCCAAAACCTAAGACTATATAGGTAACTGAAAGTCCTAAAAACAAAAAGCTAGAGTCTTACTTACTGATTTTTTTCTCGCCATTACTTAGAATTGAAATATATACTGGAATAATTGGAAATATACATGGTGAAAAAAAGAAGCAACCCCTGCTAAATATGCTGTGCTATATGCAACTTCTTGTGTAAACATAAATTCCCCTTTCTAAAAATTTTTAATTAATATTTTTTTCTACATTCTTATTATATACCTTTTTTTATTTAAAAAGTATACTAGAAAAAGTTTAGTTAATATAAATAATTTATTTACAAATTCTTTTTACAATATAAAAAAAACTGCTGATTTTAATCAATATCAGCAGTTTTTTTTCAGTTATTTTCTTTTTTTAAAACCAATATTCTTTCTTTTTCTTCTTTTTGTAACTCTCAGAGATTCCCTAATTTTTTTGAATAGCCTTATTGACCGTCCAAGTATCTAGTTTAGTTTTTTTCTAAGAATTTATAAGTTTCATCTTTATATTTTAACATAGCAAACTGATAGTAACCAAGCTTTTAGCCATGTTAACATAATATTCTTCTGATTTTATTCCTTCACAAATTTTTAAAAAAATATCTTTTAAATACTTATCTTCTACATAATAAGCAAGTAACATCACAAAAAAATAAATCTTTGCTCCCATGGATTTGTTGCAGATAACTTAGAATTTAGATATTTATAGAAATCTTCTTTATTCTTATTGATAAACTTAAAAGCTTGAGTCAACTATATCACAAACTGCCCAGTTATCTATAATATTTATAAAAAAATCTATTCTTTTTAATCTATCTTGATACTCCATCTTTGAATAGCCAATTAAAAAAAGCCATACAAAAACCTTTTTCTTCATAATACTTAATCTCCTTTTTTTCAAAAAAATAATTTTTTTCAAAGAAATTTAAAAAAAGTTTTCAGAAGAAGTTTTAGCTATTTTTTTTAGCTATATCTCTTAAAAATTGGAGTTCTTATTCCTATTATCTCACAATCTACAGGCACAACTATTTTTAGTATTGAAATCTCTATATTCAATATCTCTTATTGAAAAAAAGATAGTCTAAAAAAATTCTTTATATTCTTTTTTTCAGTTTTAAATTCTAAACTTTCAATTTCCATTTCTAACTCCTATTATTTCTTAAAACCTAAATATTCAGAAAAAAAGCTAACATATAAAATGCCATTGCTATTGCTTCATCATTAGATAATTTAGGGATATAACTTAGATTTTTTTCTTCTATTTCTTCACAGACATTATCGTCAGGAAATGAAAAATGCTTTTAGTATCTTGTATAACTTCTTTTTATAACTTCTGGTAATAACATACAAATTTTTATAGAATGCATCTTCTTCTCCAGTTACCAAAGACCAAAACTGATCCATACTAACTCTTCTTATTAATTTGTGACTAACTTTTTTTGTTTATCTACAGTTGTTTCCCATTTTATATTTTTGTGAATGTTGGGCAATAGCTTCAACTAAAAAAACAAGCACAATCATCATCATTTAGTAACTGATTTTGCATTTTTTTATAAATGTTTTAGAAGCTGAAGATGAATTCATAGTATTATGTTTATTTTTTTCATTTCAACATAAATTTTATGAACTGTAGTTCCTTCAGGAAGTGTTATACCATTTTTATTTTCATAAATTACATCCCAACCACCATCTTCACCATTTTCAGGAACTTTACAATTATCTATATATTGAAATATTCTTTGATGAAAATAGCCTATATCATTATTATTTGATTTATCTCTTTGTCTAAAAGATTTCACTATTTATAATTTCATTCCATGAAGATGAATAAACGGTTTTATCAAATATTAACTTTATTGGGTCTATAATATTTTTTTATTAAATTTCTTTAAATCATAAGATTCTAATTTTTTTCTCCATATTTTTTTCAATAGTATCTTGAATATGTTTATAGAAATTTTCTTTAGTTATAAATTTTTAATTTCCACATTTTATAACATCTCCAATGCTTTTTTTAATTTCTAATGCAACTTCATATGCTAAATTAACTGGAACAGCATTTCCAACTTGTCTATACTGATCTGTAACACTTCCTGAAAAAAATCCATTCATCTGGAAAAACTTTGACATCTAGCATTTTTCTCTTATAGTAAATGGTCTAGCTTCAATAGGGTGACATCTATCTGTTTGTTTTTGGCTAGGAGAGGTTAAAACAGTCAAAGAAGGTTCATCTAAACTTAATCTTCTTAATATTCCTGTTCTTCCACCTTCCATATCCCAACAAGATTTCATATATTCTTTTGCTATTTCTTTTTGGTATATCTTTCCAGTATCCACCAGGTGGAACCATTTCAAATATTTTTTTCTTATATTCGGAATAAGCTATTCCTTTGCTTTCAGGACAATCTAGTAAAAATATCTCTTAAAAACAGGTTTATATTTATGTGGAATAGGAAATAAAAAAATTAAGTTTATTAATTAAGTCATTTCTTATCCCTACAATTATTAATCTCTCTCTTTTTTTGAGCAACCCCATAATCCCAAGCATTTAAAAACTTTTTTTCATATATTGTATAACCTTCTTCTTTGAAAAACATTTATAATTGTTTCATGAGTTTTTTTCCCTTATCATGTGAAAGCAAACCTTTTACATTTTTCAAAAAGAAACATCTTAGGTTGTAATTGTTTTTAAGAACAAAGCATAATGATAAAAATAATGTTCCTCTTGTATCTTCTAAACCTAATCTTTTCCCAGCATATGAAAAAAAGCTTGACATGGTGCTCCTCCACTTAAAAAGATCTAACTCTCCTTTCTTAATTGAGAAAAAAATCTTCTAAATTTTTTTGAAGAAATATTAGCTATATTCTCATTTATTACATTCCAATTGGGTCTGTTTAATTTCAATGTATTGCAAGCATTTTTATCTATCTCAATAAGTCCTATAGTATTGAAACCTGCTTTTTTTCAACTCCAAGAGCTAAGCCTCCTGCCCCAGCAAATAGTTCAATTGCTTTCAATTCTACTTTTTGAATTTACTTTCTTTTTATCAACTTTTAAATTTTTTTCTCATTATTATTCCAAAGAGTAAGGTTTTCAGTATTCATTTATACATTTCCTTTCTAACTTTAAAATTTACCATACATTAGAAGCATGACTTGTAAATCCAGAAGATGTTGAGAAATATTTAGCATCTATAGGCATACCATCATAAGTCATGATTTCCCCGCAGTTTCTTTTTATAGCACGAGTTGCATCTTCATTTTCTATTTGGTTATTATATACTTGGCTTTCAACAGTATCTTTTATATGGAAACCATCTTTAGCATACTTACCCTTTTAATATATCACTAACTGCATAAGTTCTTGCTGCAACAGCTTGTACTTTCAATGCTTCAACACCAAAGCTTCTTGGCATTTCACTTGCAACAACTTGTAACAGATATTTTTTTCGATATCTATAGTATTTATTACTCTTAAACTAGAACCTCTTGGAATTATAGTTAGAATTCCTCTATATTTTGGAGAAGTAGTATGAGCTTTTTCTAACAGGACTAATTGTTAAATATTCTCCCTTAGCATAGAAATTTAAAGGATTTCTAGTCTTATACTCTTTTCCGTTTTCAAGAGTTATAGTCACTGCTCCTGAAGAATTTCTTACATCAACTCTTTCATTTGCTCCAACTGTTATATCAAAGTCTTCATTATATATTTGAACTTTATTTTCTGATGAGAAAAATATTAAGCCTTCCATGTTCTAAACTTCCATTAGTTGTGATACCAACTTTGATTTCCTTATTATTTCCTAATACCGATTCAACAGTTGAAAGTTTTACATTAGTATAGTATCTTTTTAAAATATTTTTGTAACTTTCTCCATTCTTAGCTAAAGTTCCAGCTGCGAATTGAGACATTCCAACTCCATGTCCATATCCTCCACCATATATGTGGATATATTCTCCATCTTCTTCTAAAGCTAAATATGCTGAAGGTAGTGAGCTTACACTAGGTATAACTGGTTTAGAAGCATAAGAGTCTTCATCTCCTTTTTGAACCATAAAAGTGCATTGTTAGTTGCTAAAAGTTTTCTTACATTAAATTCTTTTGCTACTAAGTATTTTCCATTGCTAGTTATGATAAGCATATGAGTTATTATTCCAGATTCTCCTCTTGCTGCAACTATTATATCTTTAACATCTCCAACACTTCTTATAGGTGCTTGTTGCCATTCACCATTTACAAGAGTTAAAAACATTTCTAGGATTTGTTTTATAGATAGAAACTATTCTACTTTCTACTTTATTGTATAGATCTGATTTTTTTTAATACTTGTTTTCCATCTCCAATAAGGTGAGTTATCTCCGTGTCCTCTTGAAGATAAATTTTTAAAAGTATTTTTAGAGCTTTATTTTCATCATATTCTCCAAATACTGAGAAGCTTTCTTTATGGTTATCATTAACAGGAACTAAGTAAGGTATAGCTGCTCCAAAAGTATTATATGGTAAAGGTAATCCCATTTTTTTAAATACTGTATTTTCTAGAGTTATTTTTTTCTCTATTTCCTCTTTCAATATTAGTATTGTCAGTATTTGTTTCAATTACAGTATTTCCTTTATAGTCTTCATTAGGTTTTAACTGGTTTAACCTTTTTTTCCCTGAATTATTTGAACAGGCTAATAGCATAAATGCTGATACAATTATTAAAGATATTTTTTTATTCATGTCCTTTGTGAGATATTTATACCTCAACTCCTCCTTATATTCTTATATTATTTTTTTCTTAACAAAATTAATTACTTGCTCTAAGTTCTCTTGAGTATCTACCCCAATTAAACTATGAGTTGTTTCTAAAACTTTTTATTTTTATAACCATTTTTCTAAAAACTCTAAGTTGTTCTAAAGATTCAGCTACTTCTAAAGCTGTTGCTGGCATCTTTGAATATTCTATAACGAAGTCTCTTTTTATATCCATAGATTCCTATATGCTTAAAATATGATATATCATCAGCCTTTCTTGGATAAGGAATTACAGATCTTGAAAAAAATATTGCATAGTCATTTTTTTATCACAAATTACTTTTTACATTATTTGGATTTTTCTATTTCTTCTTTTTTTCAATTAATTTATGTTTTAATGTAGCCATTTTTTTAAATCTTTATTTTCTTTAAATGTTTCTATTAAACTATTTATCATTTCATATTCTATTAACGGTTCATCACCTTGAATATTTATGATAACATCATAGTCTTTTATTTTTTTCACAAACTTCTGCTATTCTTGATGTTCCGTTAGTGTGTTCTATACTTGTCATTATTGCTTGTCCACCAAAAATTTCAAGACTTCATTATATATTCTTTCATCATCTGTTGCTACGATTAATGAGTCAAGATTTGATTTTTTTGCTCTCTTATATACCCACTCTATCATAGTGTGACCTTCTATTAATTTTTAAAGGTTTTTCCTTCAAGTCTAGTTGAAGAATATCTTGCTGGTATTATTCCTAAAAAAATTTCATTTTTTTCACCTCGTTTTTATAAACTTAGTTTTACATATATTGTAAAAATTTTTGTATAATCTAATATATATTATAACAAATTATATGGAGGTGTTCAACAATGGAGATATATTTTTGTAAGACATGGACAAACGATTTGGAATGTCGAGAAAAAGATTCAAGGACTTTCTGATTCCCCTCTTACTGAGTTAGGAATTACTCAAGCAAAATTATTGGGTAAAAAATTAAAAAGATATTAAATTCGATAAATTTTATTCAACATCTTTAAAAAAGAGCGAATGATACTGCAAACTATATAAAAGGTGACAGAAACCAAGAAGTTGAAATTTTTTTGATGATTTCATTGAAATTTCAATGGGGGATATGGAAGGTATGGGACATGAAGAATTTAAAAAAACTTTATCCTGAACAAGTAAAAAAACTTCTTTTTTTAATCAAATTGAATATGATCCAAGAGAATATAATGGTGAGAGTTTTCTTGAAGTTAGAGAAAAGAGTTATCAAAGGTTTAAATAAGTTTGTTGAATTGAATAAAAGATTATGAAAGAGTTTTTAGTTGTGAGTCATGGAGCAACTTTTAAAAAACTTTACTACACTATATAAGTGGAAAAAGATATTTCTACTTTAAGTGATGAAGAAATACCTAAAAAAATACTAGCTACACTATAGTAGAATACAAAGATGGAAAAATTTGAAATTACAGATTTTTTTCTAACACAAGTCATTTAGATGAAATAAAAATAAATTTGAAAGGGAAAAATTATGAATATAGTATTGTATCAACCTGAAATTCCATATAATACAGGAAATATTGGAAGAAGTTGTGTATTAACAAATTCAACTTTACATTTAATAAAAGCCATTAGGTTTTTTTCTCTTGATGAAAAAAACAAGTAAAAAGAGCTGGAATGGATTATTGGCACTTAGTAGATTTAAAAAAATTTGGGAATCTTTTGAAGAATTTTTTTAGAAGCTAATAAAGGTATAAGACTATTTTTATGCTACAACAAAGACTAAAGCAAAAAAATATTCTGATGTCAAATACGAAGAAAATGATTTTATCATGTTTTGAATCAGAATCAAGAGGAATACCTGAAGAAATTTTAAACAAAAAAATCCTGAAAGATGTATAACTATCCCAATGATACCAATGGGAAGATCTTTAAATCTTTCTAATTCAGCTGTTGTAATTTTGTATGAGGCATATAGACAATTAGGTTTTTAATTTTTAGGAGGTAGAGAACTATGATAAGTTTTAAAAATGATTATAGTGAAGGAGCTTGTCCTGAAGTTTTAGAAGCACTTGTTAAGACAAATTATGAACAAACAATAGGTTATGGTGAAGATGAATATTGTGAGGAAGCTAAAAATTTAATCAGAGAAAATATTAACTATCCTAATGCTGATATTTATTTTTTAGTTGGTGGAACTCAAGCAAATACAACTGTTATTTCTCATACACTAAAACCTTATGAAGCTGTTATCGCTTCAAAAACAGGTCATATTTCTATACACGAAACTGGAGCTATAGAAGCAACTGGACATAAAATAATTGAAGTTGAGCCTGTTGATGGAAAATTGACACCTGAATTGATATTAAATGAATTGAGAAAAACACGAAGATCATCATATGGTTAAACCTAAAATGGTCTATATTTCAAATACTACTGAAATAGGAACTGTCTACACTAAAGATGAGTTAGAAGCAATTAGCAAAAGTATGTAAAGACAATAATCTTTATCTATTTTTAGATGGGGCTAGACTTGCATCAGCACTTGCTTCAGAAAAATGTGATATAAACTTAGAAGACTATCCTAAATATTGTGATGCTTTCTATATTGGTGGTACAAAATGTGGTCTTTTATTTGGTGAGCTGTAGTTATTATAAATGAAGATATAAAGAAAGAATTTAATTTCTCTATCAAACAAAAAGGTGGACTATTTGCAAAGGGAAGACTATTAGAGTTCAATTTGCAACTCTATTCAAAAATGATCTATATTATAGAATAGGAGTTCATTCTAATAAGATGGCTTTAAAAATTAAAAATGCCTTTGTTGAAAAAGGAATTAAACTAGCAACTGATTCATATACTAACCAAGTTTTTGTTGACTTGAGTCAAAAAACAAATAAAAGAATTAGAAAAAGAAGTTATTTTTCTGTTGAATTTTTGGTATAGGAGAAAGTCAATCATCAAGATTTGTAACTTCTTGGGCAACTAAAGAAGAAGATGTGAATAAACTTGTTGAATTAATAAAAAAATCTAAATGCAGATTGAGGAATAGAATGAAAAAAATATATAGTGGAACATGAGTTCGATGGTTATGAAATTGGAACTTATTTGAAAGAAACAAAGGGCTATTCTAGTAGAGGTCTTAGAAATTTAGAGATCTATCTAAATGGAAAAAGAATTAAAAATAATGCCAAGAAGATTAAGAAATTAAATAGAATAGTCATAATTGAAAAAGAAAAAAGTACAGGTATAAAGGCTATGGATATACCAATAGATATAGCTTATGAAGATGAAAAATTTACTTATAGTAAATAAAGAGCCATATATCATAGTCCATCCTACTCAAAAAAAGTAGATAAAACTTTGGCAAATGCAGTTGTAAATTATTTTGAAAAAAACTTTGGGTAAAACTTTAGTGCCTAGATTCTATAATCGTTTAGATATGAATACATCTGGACTTATTATAATTGCAAAAAAACGCATATACTCAAGCTTTTTACAAGATAAAACAGAAGTTAAAAAGACATATAAAAGTTATTGTAAGTGGAATAATAGAAAAAGATGATTTCTTTATAGAAATCCCCATAGGAAAAATTGGAGATGACTTAAGAAGAATTGAACTTTCTGAAGAAAATGGTGGAAAAGTCAGCAAAAACTCATATAAAAGTTTTAGAAAGAAATCATGAGAAAAAAATATTACCTTCTTGAAGCTAGACTATATACAGGTAGAACTCATCAGATAAGAGCTCATTTTGTCCCTTTATTGGTAGCCCTTTGGTTGGAGATGAACTCTATGGTGGAGATATGAATTTAGCAAAAAGACAGATGCTTCATGCGTATAAATTAGAATTTCAAAATCCAAAAAACTTTAGAAAATCTAAAAGTTGAAATTGAAAATTCCTCTTGATATGAAAGAAGTTTTAAAATAATAACGGTTAACTTTTTGAGTTACGGTAAAAATAACCATTTTTAAGTTAAAAAAATATTGTCAACTAAAATTTGACAGTTGTTTAAAAAAGTATATATTTTAAATATAAACAATTAATTTAATTTTGGTTAATTATTGGTTTTTATAAATTTATAGAAAGTTAAAATTTAGGAGGTTAAAATGGCAGTAAAAGTTGCAATTAATGGATTTGGAAGAATTGGAAGATTAGCATTAAGAGTTATGAGTAAAAATAAAGATTTCGATGTTGTTGCTATAAATGACTTAACAGATGCAAAAACATTAGCACATCTTTTTAAATATGATTCAGCACAAGGAAGATTCGATGGAACAATCGAAAGTTACTGATGATGGTTTTTGTAGTAGATGGAGATAGCATAAAAGTTTTTGCTAAAGCTAATCCTGAAGAATTACCTTGGGGAGAATTAGGAATAGATGTAGTTCTTGAATGTACTGGTTTCTTTACAAGTAAAGAAAAAGCAGAAGCTCACATCAAAGCAGGAGCTAAAAAAGTTGTTATTTCTGCACCAGCTACAGGAGATTTAAAAACTGTTGTTTACAATGTAAATGATAATATATTAGATGAAGTGAAACAGTAATATCAGGAGCTTCTTGTACAACTAACTGTCTTGCTCAATGGCAAAAGTATTAAATGATAAATTTGGAATAGTTGAAGGATTAATGACTACTATCCATGCTTATACTAATGACCAAAATACTTTTAGATGCTCCTCATAAAAAAAGGAGACTTAAGAAGAGCAAGAGCTGCTTGCTGAAAATATAGTTCTAACACAACTGGGCTGCAAAAGCTATAGGTCTTGTAATTCCTGAATTAAAAGGAAAAATTAGACGGAGCTGCTCAAAGAGTACCTGTTATAACTGGATCAATCACTGAACTTGTAACAGTTTTAGAAAAAGAAACTTCAGTTGAAGAAATCAATGTCTGCTATGAAAAGGCTGCAAGTAATGAATCATTTGGATATACTGAAGAAGAATTAGTATCAAGCGATATCATTGGAATTAGTTTTTGGATCATTATTTGATGCAACTCAAACTAAAGTTCTATCAGTTGGAGGAAAACAATTAGTTAAAACTGTTGCTTGGTATGACAATGAAATGTCTTACACTTCTCAACTTATAAGAACATTAAAGAAATTTGTTGAAATTTCTAAATAATTAAATAACAGAATATAAAAATATAATATTTAGCTAATTAAATAGTGGAACATGCTTATGTTCCACTTTTTTTAAAAATCAAAGGAGAACAAAGATGAAAAAATTATAACTGACTTAAATTTAACTGATAAAAAAAGTTCTTATGAGAGTAGATTTCAATGTTCCTATGAAAGAAGGAAAAAAATAACTGATGAAAACAGAATAGTTCAAGCATTACCTACAATTAAATATGCTTTAGAACAAAATGCTAAACTTATTCTATTCTCTCACTTAGGAAAAGTAAAAACTGAAGAAGATAAAGCTTCAAAAAGCTTAAAAGCTGTTGCTGAAAAATTATCTGAACTTTTAGGAAAGAATGTTATTTTCATTCCTGAAACTAGAGGAGAAAAATTAGAAACTGCTATCAATAACTTAAAATCTGGTGAAGTTTTTAATGTTTGAAAACACAAGATTTGAAGATTTAGATGGTAAAAAAGAATCTAAAAACGATCCTGAATTAGGAAAATACTGGGCATCACTTGGAGATGTTTTTGTAAATGATGCTTTCGGAACTGCTCACAGAGCTCATGCTTCTAATGTAGGGAATTGCAGAAAATATCGGTGCAGGAAATTCAGCTGTTGGTTTCCTAGTTGAAAAAGAATTAAAATTTATAGGTGAGCTGTAAATAATCCAAAGAGACCTTTAATTGCTATTTTAGGTGGAGCTAAGGTTTCTGATAAAAATAGGAGTAATTGAAAACTTATTAACTAAAGCTGATAAAATCTTAATTGGTGGAGCTATGATGTTTACTTTCTTAAAAGCAGAAGGAAAAAAACATTGGAACTTCATTAGTTGAAGATGATAAATTAGATTTAGCAAAAGATCTTTCTAACTAAATCAAATGGAAAAATAATTCTACCTGTAGACACTGTTGTTGTAGCTGAATTCAATAATGATGCTGAATTTTCTACTGTAGATGTAGATAATATCCCTGGTAATAAAATGGGGCTTGACATTGGTGGAAAAACTGTTAAACTATTTGATAGTTATATAAAAACTGCTAAGACTAGTTGTGTGGAATGGATTATAGGGAGTTTTTGAAATGTCTAATTTCGCTAAAGGTACAATAGGTGTATGTGAATCAATAGCAAATCTTGCTGATGCTGTTACTATAATAGGTGGAGGAGACTCTCTGCAGGTGCTATCAGTTTAGGATATGCAGATAAATTTACACATATTTCTACTGGTGGAGGAGCATCTTTAGAATTCTTAGAAGGTAAAGTTTTACCAGGTGTTGAAGCTATATCAAACAAATAATAAATAAACTACTCACGACTAACACCCTACGAGTGTTAGAGCCACAAGTGATTCTAACACATTTAATAAAAGAAAGAAAATAATCTAGATAATAGATTAGTGAGAGAGATTTATGAAAAAGTTTTTTTAGCAATTTGTTTTGCAGTATTAAGTTTAGGAAGTTTTGCAGAGGATAAAATATATGAAGCTAAGGCTGAAGCAAGAGGATACAACGAAGATGGTGTACCTATAGTTTTTAACTGTAAAAAGCTACTAAAAAGATGGTAAAGTGGTTATAAAAAGATATTGTTGCTCAACATAAAGAAACTGATAAAATTGGTGGAGTTGCAATAGAGCAATTAATCAAACAAGTAAAAGATAAACAAAATTATAATAAAGTAGATGGAATTTCTGGAGCAACTTCTACTTCAGCTGGTTTTAGAAGAGCACTTAGAAATGCTGTTAAAGATATTGAAAAGCAAAATTAAAAATAGGAGTAATCAATGAATTTTAAAGATTTTTGGAATTAGAGAATGGCTAGTTATTGTTTTTATTATTCTAGGTCTAGCGACTTTTTGCTTTTTGAAGATATCTTTAAACCAAAAATTTATGAAGCTGAAGGAACTGGTATCGGTTATGCGGGTGATATAACTTTAAAAAGTTAAAAGCTTACAAGAAAAAGATAAATCACTTAGAGTTACTGAAATTCAAGTTATACATGAAGATACTGATGTCATTGGTGGTGTTTGTTGTACAAAATTAGTTGATGATGTTAAAGGCTAGACAAAGACTTGATAAAATTGACATGGTAGCAGGAGCAACTTTTTACATCAGAAGGTTTTAAAGAAGCTTTCACTGAAGCTATAGAAAATATTAAAAATCAAGAATAGAATAATAGGAGGCATATGCCTCCTATTTTATTAAATTTTCAAATCTAATTCTCTTTGAACTTCATCAACATTTTTGCATTTCCAAAATTTTTCTTTTAACTTTCTTCAAGAAAGTACCCATTTCATCAGCTGAACCAACTATACGATTGAAAATTCCTAGATACTCAGTTATTATTGGATTATCAACGTCATAAGGATATCTCATAATGTGATCTATTTCACTCCAAGCTTCTTCAAAAACTGTTCTCACTTGTATTTCAACAGATATATTTAAAACTTTTGTTATATCTATGCTAACAAGATAATGTACTGAACGATATCCATGTTCTCTTACAATTACATCACAGTTTATGTCTTTAATTGTTTCTTTAAACTGAGATAGATTGTAGTCACTCTTCTAATATTAACTTGAGGTGTTTCTTTTATATCCCAAAGATTTAAAATTTCATGATGTATAGTTTGCCAATCATCTTTAAAAAGATGTAACACTCTTATTCCTATTAAGTCTGTAACTATTTCTTTATAGTTATCAATACTAATATTTCTTTCTTGGTACTTCTTTCCTTTTCTAATTATTTTTTTCAATTAGATGACTAGGTTTTTACTCTTCTTCTTACTGAGTGTACAGATGATACATCTATCAATTTTAGATACTACATATTCAGCTTCTTTTTCTAAAAGAGGAACTAAACTTACATAGTCTTCATATATTTTTTTCTAATTCAGTCCAATCTAAACCAGTGGAAGAAAATAATCCTCATTAATGGAAAATTCTTTAAAGAACTCTTCTTTTATTAATTTATCCATGAAATATAGAACCCTCTATTTGTGTACTCTTCTCAATTTTATCTTAACAGATTTTCTTGTTAATTTTATTATGTTTGTCTTTTACTTCTTTTTAGTAAGAGGATGGACTAAGGTGATTATTTCTTCTACATCATAAGAAAAAAATCATTAAAATTCATCTTATGAAGACGTTTTTATTGTTAAACTATCCCCTATATTCACATCAATAACTGATTTAATCTCTGCATTTATCCAAGTATTTGCCTCTTCCACAGAATTTGACTTATCAAGTAAATCTAACTCAAAGAAGGTATTTTTAGCTGATGTTAAATTCTTGTATCTATATAATTTTAAATTAGAAATTAAATTTATATATTGATTTAAAAAAATTGCCCTAAGGTAATAAATTTATAATACTCAATATTGTTATGATATTCATATTTATCATTAGCAATTTTTAAATTTTTATAGTAGTTGCCTTAAAGAACTTAGAAAAGAAGTCAAAAATTTCTTCTAATCTTTTTATTTTAATATCTTTGTGTATTTCATATTCAAATAGACTATCTTTTTCATCTATAGCAATTCTAAAAATCTTTTTCTAAATTCTATAAGTTTAAAGTCCAAAAAGTCTAAAAATTTTAACTAAAACACTTTCTAACTTAATAAAGCCAAAGTCTACATCAAACATTCCTAAAAATTAGTTTTTAAAGGTTCTAAGTCCTTTGAAAAATTTCTGTATTTTATAGGAAATTTCTCTAAAAGCCATACTTGTGAACTTTACTTCAGAACTTGTTTCAAGAAAATCATCATGTCTCAGAGTTATCTCCATTTCCTTATTTTCTATAGGTTTTTAAGTCAACTACTTCATTTTACAACAGGTTCACTTGTTTCAATTACTTTGAATTCCTCAAATAATTTATATTTTTCAATTACTTTAGGCTCTTCAACTTGGTGAGGACTGGTTTCGTCCTCGCTCAATCAGACAAAAATTTGTGAGCACAGCACTTCTTCTCACATCAAAAATCTCTCTTTTAGATTTGGAATAAAGTCTTTAGCCTCTCCTTTTATAATTTCAATTGAATATTTATTTATAAAAATTAGTAATATTTTTATCAGTCATATACTTATCAATTTCATCATTGATGTATAGATAAGTTGTTTGAAGTCTATCAGTTTTAGACATTATAAAATCTAAAAATATCTAAGAACTCTCTGTCTTCCAAATTAGCACCTAAAAATTATTGTCGCTCTCTTATTAAATTCCATTCTTAATTTTTTCCCAAAACTTAGCATAGAATCCTAAAACTTTAATTCTTTTTATGTCTTGTGAAGAAAAGAACAAATTTATCTATATCTTTTGTCTTTATAATCTCCATAAATTTTATAAAAAGCAATTTTTCCACTTTCATCATCATTTATATCAAAGGGAGTATTTATTTTTATTGTACTTAAAAAATTTTCTTCTAAGGTGTAATCATAGTTTGTAGATATTATTGAGAAAAAATATATCTGCTTCAAATATTTCCTTATAAAAACTTAAATCACACTTATTCTCCATAGAAAAACATTGCTGATTATTTCCAACAATTTCTTGTTTCTCATTAAGAACTTTATCTAATAATTTTTGAACCAATTCAGCTAGAGATGAATTGTTACTTGAAACAATAAAGTCTCTATCTATAACTGATAAAGATACTTCTAATTATAACCTGTTTCGTTGGTAAAGAAACTAATTTATTAAAATTATCTCCCAGTAAAAGGTTAAATTTTGTGTTATTACTTAACATATAAATGTCCTCCACATGACTATACTATTCTTTATAATTTTTATCATATATATAAATATTTATCCATATCTTTAAATATATTTTGAGAATATCATGATATCATATATCAAATATTATTTTTTTGAGGTAGAAATATGCAAGATATTCAAGCTTTAGTAATAACTTTTGTAAAATCTTTTTACAATATGTTTGGGTATGGAAATTTATTTTATTATCATTATCATTACAGTGGAGAAAAATCCACTATATACAATTCTTTGGATCTTTATTTTTAACTCTTTTTACCTTATGTTGGTTTTTATCTATCTATTTTTTTGGTCTCACTTTTCAAGAGAGTAGCCAATAAAATATATAAAATAAAAATTAGAAGCAGAAAAGATGTTACTAACTCTGATAAAAAGAACTAAGAAGATGGAAGGGACTTATAACCTATCTTGAAATGAGTACAGATAACAGTATAAGTGCTAATAATAATATTGAGCCTTATTTTACAGGAGAAGAATTCTTTCAAACTTAAAAAGAAATCAAAAAAATGCTAAAGAAGTTATAAATATGGAATATTTTATTTTTAAGTTCGATAACATTGGAAAAGAAATTGCTGACCTTTTAATAGAAAAAGCTAAAGAAGGCTTGGAAGTTAATCTTATTATAGATGGAGTAGAATGTTTCTAATTTTAGGCTAAAAAGATACTTTTAAAAGATACAGGAGTAAGCTTACATTTCTTCTTTAGAACTTATATTCCTCTATTTAACATTAGATTAAACTACAGAGACCATAGAAAGCTAACTATAATTGACAATAAAGTGGCCTTTGTTGGTGGTATGAATATAGGAGATGAATATCTAGGTAAAAGGAAAAATAGGATATTGGCGTGATACTTCTGTAAAAAGTTTTTGGAGATGTGGTTGCAACTTTTGAAAAAAGAATTCTATTTTTACCTTGAGTATAATTAAAGATAAATTTTTAAAAGATGAGGACTGCCAGTTGAACCTACTCTTAAATATGAAGAAGAAAGATATATATATGCAACTCATTAGCTCAGGATACTAACTATGAGTTTCCAGTAATAAGAGATAATCATATCAAACTTATACAGGAAGCTAAGAAGTCTATATTTATACAAACACCATACTTTGTTCCAGATGATCTACTACTAGATACATTAAAAACTGCGATTTTATCTGGAATAGATGTAAAAATTATGATACCTAACAAGGCAGATCCTTTTTCATATATTGGGTTAATCAGTACTATATTGCTGATCTTTTTGAGATTAGGGTGCTCATATTTACAGATATGAAAATGGTTTCATTCACTCAAAAACTTTATTGATAGATGAAGAAGTTATCTCAGTTGGAACATGCAACTTAGACTATAGAAGTTTTTTTATTTAAACTTTGAAGTAAATTTAAATGTCTATAATAAGGAAGTTGCTAATGCTTTTTAAAAGTACAATATTATAAAGATATTGCTATATCTAAAAATTAACATTTAACGATTTTGCAAAAAGAAGTATTTTTACAAAAATTAAAGAGTCTGTATTTGAGACTTTTATCGCAATTTTATAGAAATGAGGTAATATGGGAGTTTTTACAAAAAATTTTAGCTAAAGAAAAAGAATTTATTGAAGAACAGTATCGAATAAAAATTCTAGATATAAAAATATCAGTAATGGCATTTTGAATTCAAATTTTCAAATTGATTGTGAGAATATAAAAATATATGCTTAGAATTTTTGAAGCTGATAGAACTTTAGATGAAGAAGAACAAGAACTAATATTATTAAATAAAAATAGCAAGTTTTATTCCGTGAGTGAAGCTATTAAAAATAAAGATAATGAATATATTTCTGTTTTTGAAAAATAAAAAGTTGCTCTTTTCAATTATGTTGAGGAAAAATTATTGAAAAATAGATACTCATATCATAAAGAGAAATAGCAACTTACTTAGGAAAAACTACATGCTTTTACAAAGGATATGAGTCCTGAAAAATATAATAGAAAAAAACTAGACTAGACTTTAATTATTTTTATGATAAAAAATATGTCAATCGGATATTGATTTTCAAGATAAAGAAAAGTTATTAAACTTAGCTTCTGAAATAAAAGATTATGATTTTTTTCTCAAGCTTGAATGTGGAGATTATACATGGAGATATCTTCACTGACAATGTTTTATTTGATAGAAATAACAATATAAAAAGCTATTCTAGATTTTTAATGAAAGTTATTATGCACCATTTATTTTTGATATTGCTGTAGTTATAAAATTTTTGGATTAAAAAATAAATAAAGTATGATTTTTTTCACTGAAAATAATTTTTATAAGAGATTTTTCTAAATTATTATTCAAAACAAAGAAAAATTACAAATCAAGAATTAAAAACTTCTAGATTTAGCTTGTAAAAAGTGGCACTGACTTTTATCTTTTTAAGATTATACAGAGAAAAATTGAAAATTCTTATCAAAAAGCTTTTTCTATTGAAGAAAAATCTTATGTAAGTTTATTAGAATTAATAAAAAGGAGATGATTTTTGAAAGGTTTGGCTGAATTAAAAATAAAGTTGTAAATGCTCCTCATGTAAATATATTTAAAGTTGTTTCTTGGGCAACTATGGGGGTTTTTGCAACATATTTACTAATCTATGTGTTTGCTGGAGAAGAAATGTTAAAATACTATCCTCTTCTTATTGCTTTTTTGCTTTTTGGAGCACCTTTTGTATCTTTAATGACATCAAGGCAAGTGTAAAAAGAGCATACAATGTAAGAATGATAGGAAATGGTGGAGCTAGAAGTGAGAAAGAACAGTTAGTTGTTGATACTGTAACTCTATTGGTGAAAAAATTAAATCTTCAAAAGCTTCCTGAAATAGGAGTTTATCCTTCTTATGATATCAATGCTTTTTGCAACAGGAGCTTCAAAGAACTCTGCTATGGTTGCTGTTTCTCAAGGACTTTTTAAATAACATGAACGAGACAGAAATTATAGGGGTTTTAGCTCATGAAATGTCACATGTTGTTAATGGAGATATGCTTACTTCTTCTATTTTAGAAGGTTTTGTATCAGCTTTTGGATTAATAATAAGTTACCTTGTTTTTAAATAATAGTAGAAGAAATAATAGATCAGGTGGAGTAGCTGACTAGTATAGCAAGTTTCTATATGATTAAAAATGGTATTAACTTTTTAGGTAGAATTGTTGCAAGTTGGTATTCAAGAAGAAGAGAATTCGGTGCTGATAGATTAGCGACTCAAATTACTGATCCTTCATATATGAAAAAGTGCTTTACTACGTCTACAAGAAATCAGTGAAGGAAGAGTAAATCTTCAAGACAGTGATAGAGAATTCATCGCTTTTAAGATTACAAATAATTTTTCTATGGGTAATATGGTAAAATCTTTTCTCTACTACTTTCAAGTTTAGAAAAAGAATAGTTTGCTATTGAAAGAATGGAAAAAAATAATAAAATGAGGCTGTTACAAATTGATGATTTTTATCATTAATTTGTGACAGTCTTTTTCTTATAGTCCTATTTCTCTCTTCGTACTCTCTTTTTACTCTAACTTTTAATTTGTGCAATTTTATATCTCCTTTTAATACTGCAAAAGTCCCATCTACTTGAATACTCCTATGAGCTTCTTTTATTCTCATAAATATTGCATCACTATCTGTTTTTTGAAAAAAACTATTTCTTTTACCTAAAATTTCTAGATAATTAGTATATTTTTTTAAATTTTTCAATATATGATTCTGCTCTTTCTAATAATATTTATTCTTTTTAATATTTGAAATATTTTTCTAACATATAATATAATAAAAGTATATAATATTATAAAAAAATGAAAGGGAGATAATCAAATATGAAAAAAATAAAATTTTTACAAGTTCTTATTTAGGATTAGAGTCTTATTTAGTTGAAGTAGAAGTTGATATTTCAAGAGGTTTGCCTATGTTCTCAATAGTTGGTATGGGAGATACTGCCATACTTGAGAGTAAATTTAGAGTTAAAAGCAGCTCTTAAAAAAATTCTGATTATGAAGTAAGACCTCAAAAGATAGTAGTTAATTTATCTCCTGCAGGTATAAAAAAAGAAGGAGCTCAGTTTGACTTAGCCATAGCCATAGGAATAATTCTAGAGATGAAACTTTTAAGGGATTTAAGAGAAATAGTTAAGGATTATTTATTCATAGGGAGAATTATCATTAGATGGAGAAGTTAAAGGAGTTACAGGAACAATAAACACTGTCATACTAGCTAAAGAAAAAAAGGTTTCAAAGGGAGTTATACTTCCTTATGAAAATAGAAATGAAGCTAGTTTAATAGATGGAATAGATATAGTGGTAGTTAAGAATATAACTGATGTTGTAAACTTCATAGAAAATGGAGTAAAAAAATACCTTTTTGAAAAAAATAAAAAAATAGAAAAAAATGAAAATAATGTTTTAGATTTTTCTGATGTAAAGGGACAATATTTTTGCAAAAAGAGCAATGGAGATTTCAGCAGCAGGAGGGCATAATATTCTCTTGATTGGAAGCCCAGGTTCAGGTAAGTCTATGCTTGCCAAAAGAATGATAGGAATACTTCCTGAGATATCTGAAAATGAAATTATAGAAAGTACAAAAAAATATATAGTGTTGCAGGGGAATTATCTGAAAAAATCCTATCATATCTAAAAGACCAGTGAGAATGCCACACCATAGTAGTACACTTCCAGCTATGGTAGGGTGGAGGGAAAAAAGCCATACCTGGTGAGAATAAGTTTGGCAAGTAATGGAATACTAGTTTTTAGATGAAATGAGTGAGTTTAAACACAGTGTTTTAGAAAGCATTGAGGCAACCTTTGGAAGATGGCTTTGTAAGTATAACTAGAGCTATGTATAGGGTGGAATTTAAGACAAATTTTCTTTTAGTTGGAACAAGCAATCCTTTGTCCTTGTGGAATGCTATATGAAGGAAATTGTAAATGCTCTAATATTGAGATTGAAAGATATACAAAAATTATCAGATCCTATTTTAGATAGAATAGATTTTAATAGTACAGATAAAAAGATTGAATGAAGAAGAGCTAGTAAATAGTAAAAAAGGAGAAAAGCTCAGCTGAAATAAAGAAAAAGAGTTATAAAAAGCTAGAAAATTCAATATAAAGATTTAAAGAAATTAGAACTAACTCAACAATGACTCAGGAAGAATTAAAAATACTGTGATATCAAGATGAAGATAAAAAGATTTTTTTAATATCAGCTTTAGAAAATCTAAAAATTTCTGCTAGAGTTTATGACAAAATTTTAAAAAAATAGCAAGAACAATAGCCGACTTAGAAGGGAAAAGACGATTTAGAAAGAAAACATCTCTTAGAAGCAATTTCTTTTTAAAAAAATAGACTTTCTACAAAAAAATATTGAAAAAAATTTCATTTTAGTGCTAAAAATAAGGTAGAGAAAAACTAAATTGAATTAAGGTGGTAAAAAAATGAATAAAAGTAAATATTGTCTATTACAGTTTTACAGGTAATACTTTAAGAATGGTAAAAAGCATTTGAAAAAGGACTTCAAGAAGCAGGAGTTCCTTTTAAAATCTTATAGTGTAGTTGAATTAAAAAAGTGATGATGAAGCTTTTGATTGTGAAATCTTAGCACTTGCTTCTCCAGCTAACCAAACTGAAGCTATAGAAAAAGAGTATTTTCAACCTTTCATGAAAAGAAATGCTGAAAGATTTAAAAGATAAGAAAATATATCTTTTTGGAACTTTTGGTTGGGGTACAGGAATGTATATGAGCCATTGGATAAAAAGAAGTTGAAGAATTAGGAGCTAAAATAGTTGAATTACCTATGGCTTGCAAAAGGTAGTCCAAACTCTGAAACTAAAGAAAAAAACTACAAGAATTAGCAAAGAAGATTGCTACTATGTAAAAACTAAATGAGCTGTTGTAAATTAATAATTTGATTGTTAATTTACTAACAGCTTTTTCTTCTAAACTCTTTTTTTGATTTATTGTTTTGTTGATAAATCTATAAAAAGCATGTTAGATTAAATAAAGATAATATTTTTTTAAAATTATAATATATTACTTATAATTTGGCTTAAAAAAATATAAAAAGGGAGAGATTTTAAATGAAGAAATTATTCATATTTTTATTAGTAGTTTTCAGTTATACTCATGCTTGTTTTTAACTTTTAGTTATAAAAAGAATCCTCATTTATCTAAGATTAATGAGGGATGTAAGTATAGCAAAAATGAAAAATTAAAGAAAAAAATCTTATTTTGATGATTCAGAGTTGAAGAAAAATATATGGTGATGAAGAAGAAAAAAATTATTAGATGATATTTTACATAAAAATATGATGACTTACCAATATATCAAATTATAGTTACTATATCAGAACAACAATACTTCATGTGAATTTATTATAGTTTATCATGAAGAGTATAAATCAGGAGATGTTAGTTTTGAATGGGAAACCAAAGAAAAAAGTTAGTTTAGAGATTCCTATAACAAAAAGAAATAAGAAATATTGTATTATGGAATTATCTGAACTTACTTCATCTACTATGAATAGTATAGATGAGGATGAAGAACTTACTTCAGAAGAAAAAGAGAGTCTAAAAAGCAAAAAACATATAGAGAAGCATGGAGTCCAGATTTGTTTATAAGATTTAATGGAGAAGCTAATTTTTTTACTTTAGAAGATATAAAATCTTTAGATGAAATTAGAGATTTAGTTGGAGCTTCAGATCAAAATAGTGATATTACAGTTGAAAAATATATTAGACTTTGCTGAGGGTAATTATGAAATATCTGAGTATGCTTCGGCTGAATTTTTAGCAGAAATAATGAAAGCAAATAAAAGTTATGCTCTACCATTTGTGTATACAGGAGAACTATCTATAGAGAGTTTAACAGATACTATATATTCTAATCTTGGTGCTGATAGAGCAATAATAGATGGAGTGCTGGAAATAAGATAGGTGCATATCTATCTGTAACATATTATAAAAAAACGATAAACAATTAGCTGTTTTTGTATTTTATGTTAGATAGAAATTACTTGGAACCCCAAATATTAGACTTGAATTTCTAATGGAAAAAGAACTGAAGAGTTGGGATGTTATAAATTATATACAAAAATAAAGAAAGCTCTTAAATCTTTAAAGAATAAACTAGTACAAATATATAAAAATAGAGTGTTATAGAACCTAAAAAAAGAGAATTTTTAAGTTTTTAATTCTCAAAAAATTCTCTTAATTCTATCAGGTCATAGTCTAAACTTTTTTTATCAACACTATTTGACAAATAACCTTTAATTTAAAGCTTATTTCTTTTTGCTTTCTTCAAATTTAGCCCAAACTCCAGCTTTAACTAGGATAGATTTAACTGTTCTAGTTGGTTTGAGCTCCATTTTGTAAGAATTTAATGATTTCTTCTTCTTTTAAAACTACTTTAGAATCTTCTAATGGGAAGTAGTTACCTAAGTAAAGCAATAGCTCCTCCATCTCTTTTAGATAAAAGCTTCCATAGCTACTAATCTATAAGAAGGTCTCTTTTATCTCCTAATCTTGTAAGTCTTAATTTTAACATTATTTCACATCTCCTTTTTGTTTTATATATAAATTTTTTATAAGTATTTTTAAAATGGAAATTTTCCACCCTTGCCCATACCACCCAAATTAGGCATTTTTCCTGAGCTAAACATTTTCATCATTGATTTCATTTGTTCAAATTGTTTAAGTAGTTTATTTACATCCGAAACATCAGTTCCACTACCTTTTTGCAATTCTTATTTTCTACTAGCCTTTAATATATTAGGTTTCTTTCTCTCCTCAATAGTCATAGATTGAATTATAGCTTCAACTTTCTTCATTTCCTTTTCAGCTGGTGCTAAGTCATCAATCTTAGGCATACCAGGAATTAATTTTTAATATTCCTCCAAGAGAACCTAATCTTTTAATTGTTTGTAATTGTTTTAAGAAGTCATTTTAAGTCAAATTTTTGAGATTTAATCTTTTTCTTCAAAGATTTAGCTTCATTTTTCATCTATAACTTCTTGAGCTTTTTCAACAAGAAAACAACATCTCCCATTCCTAAGATTCTTGAAACTAATCTATCTGGGTGGAAAAATTTCAATATCATTTAATTTTTCTCCAACTCCAATAAACTTTATTGGTTTACCAACAACAGCCTTTATTGATAAAGCGACTCCTCCACAGTATCTCCATCTAATTTAGTTAAGATAACTCCATCAACACTCAAAGCATTGTTGAAAAGATTCAGCTAGGTTAACTGCATCTTGCCCTATCATAGCATCTACAACAAGTAAAATTTCTTGAGGCTTTATAGCCTTTTTGAAAGTTCTTTTAACTCATTCATAAGAGTTTCATCAACGTGTAATCTACCAACAGTATCAACTATCATATATGTTGCATTTATTTCTTTAGCTTTTTCTATAGCTCTTGTTGCAATTCCAACTACATCTTTGTTATCTTCTTCAGAATAAACATCTACCCCTATTTGTTGCCCTAAAACTTGTAATTGTTTTATAGCGACAGGTCTATGAACATCGACTCCAACAAGTAACAGTTTTTCATTTTGTTTTTAAAAATTTTTGCAAGCTTAGCGACGAGTAGTTTTCCCTGCCCTTGTAAACCTGCTAACATAATTATAGTAGGATTTTCTAAGTCCTTTTTGTTAATTTTGAGCTAGTTCCTCCTAAAAAGTTCAACAAGTTCATCATTTACTAATTTAATAAATTGTTGAGCAGGATTAACTCCTCTTATGACTTCAGTTCAATAGCCTTTTCACTGATTCTATTTGTGAAGTCCTTAACAACCTTATAGTTTACGTCAGCTTCTAAAAAGAGACATTTTAACTTCTCTAAGTGCATCTTTTTATATTAGAGTCACTAAGCTTTCCATGTCCTCTTATCTTTTTTTAAAAATATCCTGAAATCTATTTCCTAAATTTTTCTAACATATCTACCTCATTAAACTAAGTCTTCTATTATATTTTTCCAACTTTTTCCTCTGTAAAATCTTCTTTTAAAATCAATTAATTTTTCTCTTATATCTTGTTTTTATTTGATGAAACTTTAATTTGTTTTCATACTCGTATAAAGAGCGACACCTCTTTTTTTATATTATCGAATATCGCCTGTCTACTGACATTATTGTTTTTGCAATCTCTGAGATAGAAAGATCATTTTCAAAGTGGTCATCTAAATATTCTCTTTGTTTCTCACTTAAAAAGTGGAGAATATATCTCTAAAAAGATTAGCAATTTCTATAAATTCATCTAAAATCATAATAATTACTCTACTAAGTATAAGATACTTTTTTTAAAAATTGTCAAGTGTTTTATCTTTACATTTTTAAAACTTGTCTTTTTCAAAAAAATAAAAAGACAAAGTTAGATAAATATGTTAAAATTATAAGGTAATTTTAAAAATTAATTGGAGGGAAAAAATGAGATTTAGTAAGGCATATATAAAAACTTTAAAAGAAACACCTAAAGAAGCAGAAATTGCAAGTCATAAATTAATGCTTAGAAGCGACTATGATAAAAATTAGCTAGTGGTATTTATGCTTATCTACCATTAGGATATAGAACTATTAGAAAAATAGAAAAATATTATTCGTGAAGAAATGGATAGAGCAGGAGCTTTAGAACTTTTAATGCCAGTTGTTCAACCAGCTGAACTTTGGCAAGAAAGTGGAAGATGGGATGTAATGGAGACAGAAATGCTAAGATTGAAAGATAGACATGAAAGAGATTTCGTTCTATCTCAACACAAGAAGAAATGATAACATCAATAGTTAGAAGTGATATTTCTTCATATAAGTCACTTCCTTTAAATCTATATCACATACAAACAAAATTTAGAGATGAAAGAAGACCTAGATTTGGACTTATGAGAGGTAGAGAATTTACAATGAAAGATGGTTATTCTTTCCATACTTCTCAAGAATCATTAGATGAAGAATTCTTAAATATGAAAGATGCTATACAAAGAATTTTCACAAGATGTGGTTTAAAATTTAGACCTGTTGATGCAGACTCAGGAAATATTGGTGGAAGTGGATCACAAGAATTCCAAGTCCTAGCAGAATCAGGAGAAGATGAAATCATTTATTCTGATGGTTCAGAATATCACGACAAACATAGAAAAGGCTGTAAGTGAACTTATCAACCCTCAAAGAAGACTTAAGAGAAGTTGAACTTGTTCACACTCCAGATTGTCCAACAATAGAAAGTTTGGCAAAAATACTTAGATATTCCTTTAGAAAAGAACTGTAAAAAGCATTGACATATAAAAGATATAGGGAACAGATGAAATATATATGGTTCTAATAAGAGGAGATTTTTGAAGTAAACGAAGTTAAATTAAAAAAATATCTTAAATGCAGTAGAAGTTGAAATGGCTACTGATGAAGAAATAGAAAAAAATCGGATTGACAAAAAGGATATATAGAGATATATAAATTACCAACTGAAATTAAAATTATAGCTGATTTATCTGTAATAGAAGTTACAAACCATGTTGTGGGTTCTACTTAAAAAGATTACCACTATAAGAATGTAAATTACGATAGAGACTACAAGGCTGATATAGTTGCTGATATAAGAAAAGTTAGAGTTGGAGATAACTGTATAACAGGTGGAAAAGTTACATTCAGCAAGAGGTATAGAATGTGGGCAAATCTTCAAACTTGGAGATAAATATTCTAAGGCTATGAATGCTACTTACCTTGATGAAAATGGGAAAACACAATATATGTTAATGGGTTGCTACGGTATAGGAGTTACAAGAACTATGGCAGCTGCAATAGAACAAAATAATGATGAAAATGGGATTATTTGGCCAGTATCAATAGCACCTTATATTGTTGATGTAATTCCTGCAAATATAAAAAAATGAAAGGGCAAGTAAGCTTAGCTGAAAAATCTATAATGAATTACAAGCAGAAAATGTTGATGCAATGTTAGACGATAGAGATGAAAAACCTGGATTTAAATTCAAAGATGCTGACTTAATTGGATTCCCATTTAAAGTTGTTGTTGGAAAAAGAGCAGATGAAGGTATAGTTGAAGTAAAAATCAGAAGAACAGGTGGAACTTTAGAAGTATCAGAATCTGAAGTTGTAGCTAAAAATAAAAAGAATTAATGAAACTTTATTAATTTGTACTTGCAAAATATAAAAGTACTATGATATAATTATTAAGCCCTGCTCAAAAACGATGTGTTTTGGGCAAAAACCAAAGGGAGGAGGTTAATGCTATGAAAAAATATGAAATTATGTACATCATCAACCCTACTGTATTAGAAGAAGGTAGAGACGAGTTAATAAACCAAATAAACTCTTTATTAACTGCAAATGGAGCTACAATAGCTAAGACAGAAAAAAATGGGAGAAAAGAAAAACTTGCTTATCAATCGATAAGAAAAAAATCAGGTTTTTATGTACTAACTACTTTTGAGATGGACGGAACAAAATTAGCAGAAGTAGAAGCTAAAATAAACATTATGGAAGCTGTAATGAGACATATAGTTGTAAGACTTGACTAATTTTTGTTATTGATTAAAAAATCGTTAATTCTCAAAAAGGAGGGAAATTAAATAGCAGAATTCAGAAGAAGAAGACAAAAATTAAAGAGTTAAAAGCTGAAGAAATTGATTATAAAAAATGTTGAACTTTTAAAAAGATTCGTATCTGATAAAGGAAAAATCAATCCTTCAAGATTAACTGGAGCTAATGCTAAATTACAAAGAAAAAATAGCAAAAAGCTGTTAAAAGAGCAAGAAATATAGCTCTTATACCATATACAAGAATTGAAAAATAGTATATTGAAAATAAAAATAATATGGGGTTGAATTTCAACTCCTATTTTTATAAAAGAATATAAAAATTAAATTAAAAATTGATTAAGATTACTGTGACGCCCTATAATGGTGAAGGCCTTTTGTGGAGCTCTAGAACCATTATAGGCTAACAATAATCGTATAAATGAAAGTGCTTATGAAGAAAAATAAAAAAATATAATTTTAATGTTATTTGTATCTTTAATTTTAATATCTTGTTCAACTGCACCTTTAACAGGAAGAAGACAGTTGAAGATGGTAAGTGATGAGGCTGTAGCTCAATCTTCTATATCACAATACAATCAAATGATAGCTGAATTAAGACAAAATAACTTGTTAGCAAATAATACTGCTGATGGACAAAAGAATAAATCAAATTGGAAGAAGAATCTCTAGAGCTGTTGAACAATATTTAACTGCAAATGGAATGCAAGATAAAATAAAAAGTCTACAATGGGAATTTAACTTAATAAAAAGCAAGGATATAAATGCTTTTGCATTACCAGGAGGAAAAATTGCTTTCTACACAGGAATATTACCAGTATTAAAAAAACAGATCAAAACTATAGCTTTTGTAATGGGACATGAAATAGGTCATGTTATAGGTGGACACCATGCAGAAAGTGCAAGTAGCAAAACTTAGCTGGATTCTTAATGATAGGTAAAAACTTATAGACGCTGTGACAGGTTCCTGTTATTAGTGATGATTTAGCTCAACAAGGACTATCATTAGGACTTTTAAAGTTCAACAGAACTCAAGAATATGAAGCAGATAAATATGGAATGATATTTATGGCTATGGCGGGATATAATCCACAAGAAGCTATAGTCGCACAACAAAAGAATGATGGACTTAGGTGGAAGTCAACAAGCAGAAATACTATCTTCTACCCTTCTACTCAAAAATAGAATAGAAGAATTAAAAGATTTTTACCAGAAAGCAATGAAATACTATAAGAAATAAAAATGAACTGTACCTAAAATCTTGGACACAAGATTGGAGGTGCAGATTTTTATTAAAAAATAAAAATTTTTAAAATTTTCTTGACTTAGAGTTAACTCTAAAGTGTTAAAAATAGATTTATCTTGAAAAATGAGTTATTATTAAAAATGAACTTAGACTTAAAGTTAAGTTTAACTAATTTAGGGAGACAATATGACAATTAAAAAGTGAGCGAAAGAATTAGGGATTGACACAAGATACACTTAGATATTATGAAAAAGATTGGAATGATACCTCCTGTTACAAGAACAGAGGGAGAATTAGAGATTATCAAGAAAAAGATATTGCTTGGGTAAAACTTGCAACTTGCATGAGAGTGCAGGGCTACCTGTAAAAGTAATGATAGATTATTTAAATCTATATAAACAAGGAGATTCAACAATTCAGGCAAGATGTACTCTTTTTGAAAGAACAAAGAGAGAAACTATTAGAGCAAAAAGCAAATAGAAGAAACATTGGAGAAATTAAACTATAAGATTGCAAAAATATGAAATTGCAGTTGAAACAGGAAAGTTAACTTGGGATAAAGAGTAGGAGGAAATAATGTATTTTAGAAAAAAATCAATTACGCAGAGGATATAAAAAATTAAATATTGAGAAATGAAAGTCTTAGCACAAGAAATAAGAGATGCAGTAATAAAAAGAGATGCTATTCATGGAGGGCACTTTGAGTAAAATCTAGGGTATGGTTGAAGCAACAATAGCCTTACACTATGTTTTTGATTCATCAAAGGATAAGTTTGTATTTGATGTATCTACTTCAAACATATCCACATAAAATGCTAACTGGAAGAAGAAAGCTTTCACAGATGAAGCACACTATGACGATGTAACTGGATATAGTAATCAACATGAAAGTGAACATGATCACTTTATCTTAGGACATACTTCAACTTCAATAAGTTTAGCTTTAGGACTTGCAAAAGTTAGAGATGTTAAAGGAGAAAAAGAAATGTTATTGCTATCATTGGAGATGGTTCTCTAAGTGGTGGAGAGGCACTTGAAGGCTTAGATTTTTGCAGGAGAATTAAAAACTAATTTCATTGTTATAGCCAATGATAATGATATGTCTATAGCAGAAAAATCATGGAGGACTTTACAAAAATTTAAAATTATTAAGAGGAAACAGAAGGTAAGGCAGAATGTAATTTATTTAAAGCTATGGAGCTTAGAATATATCTTTGTTAAAGATAGAAATAATCTTGAAAGAAATTGATAGAGGCATTTAAAAAAAGTAAAGGATATAGACCACCCAATAACAGTTCATATCCATACTCAAAAAGGTAAAAAGGATACAAACTTGCTGAAGAAAACAAGGAGCCTTGGCACTATGTAATGCCATTTAATATAGAAGATGGAAAAACCTTTAAATAATGATGATAGCGAAGATTATACAGATGTTACAAAAGAATATTTAATGAAGAAAATGAAAGAGGATAAAACTAGTTGTTACAATAACAGCAGGAACACCAGGAAACTTTAGCTTTTCTAGAAAAGAAAGAGAAGAACTTGGAGAGCAATTTGTAGATGTGGAATAGCAGAACAAACAGCAGTTGCCTTAGCTTCAGGTATGAGCTTCTAAAAGGAGCTAAACCAGTATTTACAGTAGTAAGCTCATTTATCCAAAGAACCTATGATCAATTGTCACAAGATTTATGTATAAACAATAATCCTGCAACAATAGTTGTTTTCTTATGGTGGAGCTATAGGAATGACAGATGTTACTCACCTTGGTTGGTTTGACATTGCTATGATGAGTAATATTCAAATTTAGTTTATTTAGCTCCAACAACAAAGGAAGAACATCTTGCTATGCTTGAATGGAGTATAGAACAACAAGAACATCCAGTTGCAATTCGTTTACCAGGTGGAAAGATGGTTTCAACTGGTGAAAAAAGTAACAAAAGATTTCTCTAAATTAAATACTTATGAAGTAAAAACAAAAAAAGGAGAAAAGGTTGCAATTCTAGGAGTTGGAACTTTCTATCAATTAGGGAGAAAAAGCTGCAAAAACTTTATGAAGAAAAACAGGAGTAAAAGGCAACAGTTATAAATCCTATGTACATCACAGGTGTAGATGAAAAATTATTAGAAGAATTGAAAAAAAGATCATAGTGTAGTTATAACTCTTGAAGATGGAATTTTAAATGGTGGTTTTGGAGAAAAAAATAGCTAGATTCTATGGAAATTCTGATGTGAAAGTTTTAAATTATGGACTTAAAAGAATTTTTAGACAGATACAATATAGGAAAAAGTACTTACAGAAAATAGATTGAAAGCTGACTTAATTGTTGAAGATTTATTGAAATTTTAAGGAGGTAAAAATGAAATATGTTAAATTATTAAATGGAGTTGAAATGCCAATTTTAGGTTTTTGGAGTATATCAAATACCTGATTTAGAAGAATGTGAAAGAGTTGTTTTAGAAGCAATAGAAGTTGGATACCGTTCAATAGATACAGCACAAGTCTATGGAAATGAAGAAGCAGTAGGAAATGCTATTAAAAAAAGTGGAGTGGATAGAAAGAATTTTTTTGTAACAACAAAAGTTTGGATATCAAATTCAGGTTATGAAAAAGCAAAAGCTTCTATTGAAGAGTCTCTAAAAAGTTGCAAACAGATTATATAGACTTATTATTGATACATCAACCTTTTGGTGATTACTATGGAACATATAGAGCCATGGAAGAATACTATAAGGCAGGAAAATTAAGAGCAATAGGGTAGTAATTTCTATCCTGATAGGTTTGTAGATATAGTTAATTTGTTGAAATTAAACCTATGATAAATCAAGTTGAAACTCATGTCTTTAACAATATCTAGTAAAGAAGTCCCCTACTTCTATAAGTAGGGGATGAATTGCTTTTTATTTTTCTTGAAATTGTTTCAAAAAAATATGATATAATTAAATCAGTTAAAGGTAATAAAAAGAGGATTTTTGGAGTAGAAGTGTATTGAGTATTGGTGGAGCAAGTAAGGAGGAGGAAATGAAGATAATTAAAAAGCATATAAATTTAGAATATATCCTACCTTAGAACAAGTAATCTTTTTCTCAAAAACTTTTGGTTGTGTTAGAAAAATTTATAATCTTATGTTAGATGATAGAAAGAAAGATTATGAAGAATATAAATCAACAGGAGTTAAAACTAGGTATCCTACTCCTGCTAAATATAAAGAAGAATATCCTTATTTAAAAAGAAGTAGATAGACTTAGCTCTTGCTAATGCACAACTAAATTTAGAAAAAGGCTTTTAAGAATTTTCTTAAAAATAAAAGATTTTGGTTTTCCAAAATATAAATGTAAATCAATCAGTCCAAAAGCTATACTACAAATAATCAAAACACAATATATATTAAAAGATAGCTACATAAAACTTCCTAAATTAAAAATCGCTAGTCAAAATTAAATTACATAGAAAAATAGAAGGTATAATTAAATCAGTAACAATAAGTAAAAACAGTCTTGACCATTATTTTGTTTCAATATTAGTGAAGAAGAAATAGAAGAATTACCAAAAAACTAATAAAAAAATATTGGAATAGATTTAGGAATAAAAAGAATTTTGCAACAATGAGTGATTGTACAAAAAGTAGAAAAATTTAAAAGCTAACAAAAGAATATGAGAAAAAACTGAAAAAGAGAACAAAGAAAACTATCAAAGAGATGTAAAGTTGCTAAAGATGAGCACAAAAAACTATCAGATAGTAAGAATTATCAAAAACAAAAGAAAAAAAGTAGCAAAAATACATAATAAAAATTAGAAATAAAAGAAAAGACTTTGTAAATAAGTTGAGTACAAAAATTATCAATAACCACGATATAATCTGTATAGAAGACTTAAATATAAAGGGAATGTTAAAAAAATCACAAAATTAGCAAAAAGTATATCAGATGTAAGTTGGAGTGAATTTGTAAGACAACTAGAATATAAAAGCAAATTGGTATAGAAAGATTATAAAAAGTACCTACATTTTATCCAAGTAGTAAGACTTGTTCAAGTTGTGGTAATATAAAAGAAACTCTAACATTATCAGAAAGAATATATCATTGTGAATGTTGTGGAGTAGAAATAGATAGAGATTATAATGCAAGTATAAATATATTAAGAAAAGGTTTAGAAATATTAAAAGAAGAAAAAGTAAGTTAGAAAAATATATCAGGGTAGGGACTACCCGAAGAGCTAGTAAATATATGTGGCTAATAAAAAGCACATACTTCCTAAGAAGCTCCCACTTCTACAAGTGGGAGTAGTTACCCTAACAAATAATTCCACAAGAAATAATGAAAAGAATATGGAACTCAAATTGAATCTTAGGGACCTTTTGCAGAAAAGGAAAAATAATCTTTTTACTAATGAAACATTGGTAGAGATTGGAAAAAATATGATAAGACAGTCTGCACAAGTAGCTCTAAGATATCTAATTCAAAAGAGATATAGTTGTTATTCCTAAGACAGTGAAAAAGATAGAATGATACAAAATTTTTTTCTGTATTTGATTTTTGAGTTAAGTGAAGATGATATGAAAGAAATTTTAAAATTGGATAAAAAGAAAGTCTTTTCTTATCACATTTTGATCCTGAAACAGTAAAAATTTTTAATTAATTATAAAAATATAATAACAACTTTTTCTTAACATTAAAAGGTTATTTGTCAAATAGTGTTGATAAAAAGTTTAGACTATGACCTGATAGAATTAAGAGAATTTTTTTGAGAATTAAAAACTTAAGAATTCTCTTTTTTTATTTAAACTAAATCACATTATTGTATTAATTACATTAAAAAAATTAAGCGCTAATTGGAATAATACCTTCTTGAATCAATACACGCTTTTTAAAAATTACTGAAATTTGAATATCCAAATGCTGTTCTCTTTATTGATTTTTATTTTATTGTTTAAACCCTCTATTAAACCATTAGTAATATTTGATTCAAACATATTTCCAATATATTTCATATATTTTTTTCAGAGTTTTTAGAGCTGTTATCATTTTTCTTAGAAATTTTTCTTTACTAGCTAAATATTTTTTTATTATTTCGTCAAATCTTTTTAAAGTTATTATGCTTTTATTGCTTGAATAATATCTTGGTAAATATTAAAATGAAACTCTAATTCAGGGCTTTTTTTCTAAAAAGATAATCTACTTTATCTTTGCTACTTAATTTGCGCTTAAAACTTTGACAATAATAGTTTACTCGAGAAAGATCAGGATAATATTTTAAAAATAACTTCCAAAAATAGTTTTAGCTTCCTTTTTGAAGAATCATCTTGAATAGAATTCATAATAGATATTCTAGTTTGATTAAATGTTCTGTTAACAAGATTAACAATATGAAATTTATCTATTACTATTTTTTTGCATTAGGAAAGATAGAATTCACTAAGCTAATGTATGGAACATACATATCCATGCAGATATATTTTACATTGTTTCTTGCTTCTAAAGAAAAATCTTGAAAAAAATATTCTGTAAAGAGAATTAAGTCTCCTGTCTTCTACAATATCAATGATACTTTTATTTTGATAGTCAGCAAAAACAAAAGACATAGCGCCATCAATATTTTTTTAACAGACTTAAATTCATCAATACAAATAGTTTCTGGTAAATATTCTTTATTAACTTTAAAAATCAGGATAGCAAATATTCATAATTCTTTGCACAGAAGCAACAGAAATATTATATTTCTTAGCAATATATGTAAGTGATACATTTTCTTTAAGTTCAAGAGCAATAGTGTACTTAAGATTATTAGATATATTAGAGTTATCACTGACAATATTAGTGGAAGGGGAGAAAGTTTTCTTACAATCCTTACAAATATATCTTTGTATAGTAAGCTCAAGTTCAATATTGTAATTTTGAATAGGAATATATTTAATTTTACGATGTCTTGAACCATTTTTAACAATATTTTTGGAACTACAATGTGGACAAGTGCAGTAATCTTTTTAGAAAACCTTTAAAAACTTTAATTTGATAATCATCTTTTTTTAGTAACTTGGCAATATTCTTCTTCTGGAAAAAGAAATATTATTATCTTGAATATTTAAGATATTTTTGATAAGATTAGATAGGGACAATGAAATCACTTCCTTTTTATGGTTATTTTGTGCGATTTAATTTTAACAGGAAAAATTTTGTTGTCTCAACTTTTTTTATTAAAAAAATGGCATTAATAGAAAATTCTTCTATCAACACCATTTATTATACAACCCATTAAAAATAGTACTTGTTATAGCAGGTACTATTTTTATTTTTATGAATTAATTGTATAATATAAAGAAAAACTAAATACTAATAGAGGATAAAAATCTATAGTAGCTAGTTAGAAATCTTTATTTAAAGTTACAGATTTACAAAATTGAAACAAGAGGAGTTTTAGAAGTTATGGAAAAAAATCAAAGAAGAAGTTCCTGAGAAATTAAGAATAGCAGTTCTTTTTATCATTTATAAGTGGATATATTAATGCCTTTACTTATAATAATGCAGGAGAACTTTTTGCTGGAGCACAAACTGGGAAATGTAATTTTTCATGGCTTTTACATTTTGCAAAAGGAAATCTTGAAAAAAAGCAGTTGAATTTCTGATACCTATTATTTCTTTTTATGATAGGACAAATTTTTTTATCTATTGTTTTAGAAATTTTTTTCAAAGAAGAGGACACAAAGGATATATACATTCTTCTCTTTTTAATGCTTTTTCATCATGATAATGTTAATTGTACTTTTTACCTTTTTTTGACTATCATTTTATTGTTGTAACACTAGCTTTTTTTGCAGCCTATCCAATCAGATACTTTTCAAAGATTGAGAGGTTTTTCATATGCTACTATAATGATGACAGGAAATGTAAAAAAATGCTCCTCGTTTATTGATTGAGGGACTTGTCCAGAGAGATAGAGAATTATTAGTCAAGAGGTTTTTTTACTATTTTTTTAATAATTTTTTTAGTTTTATGCTAGGAGTGGGAATATCTACATATTTTACTCAATTTGTTAAAAAGAGTGCATTAGTTCCTTTAATTCTTCCACTTTCATATATTAATTATGTGTTATTTAAAGAAGAGCATAATGTAATAGATGTCGTAAAAATCTAAAAATAAGAAAAGATTAAATAAGTTATTATAGATTTCTTAGATAAAAATTTAAAAAAATAAAAAAATAGTTTAGCTTGACAGTTCTTTTAAAAAAAGTTTATAATTTTAGTAAACAATTAAAAAGGAGTTGAAATTTATGTTAGGAAAAAGTAATAACAGAACACGGACAAGTAGTTAATAATCAAGATATAATGGTAGTTCACCTACATTTAAAAAGAAGGTGAAACAATACCTGCTCACAATCATCCTGGAAGACAAATATTCTTTACAGTGGTTGAAGGAGAAGTAGAAGTATATTTAGATGAAAAGGAAACTTATCCATTAGTACCTAAAAAGTTTTAGATTTTGATGGATGAGGCAAGAATATCTGTAAAAAGCATTAAAAAGAAAGTGATATTTTTTTGTATATCTAGTTGTAAAAAGATAAAAATAAATAAACTAAAAGACCTCCTAAAAATGTTTAAAGAGCCATTTTAAACATCTAGGAGGTCTAATAGTTAACAATTATATATGATAGGAATTATTAAGGTTTTTTTATTTTTATACTCCTCTTTCAGCCATGATAATTTTTTTATTTCATTTTCATTGATACCTACCATAGCTTCACCTAAGTCTTCTGAAACTCTAGCAATAATTTCAGGATTATCATAATTTTTTTACAGCTTCAACAATAGCTTTTTGCTCTTTTTCTAGGATCACCAGATTTAAAGATACCACTTCCAACAAATACTCCATCTGCTCCTAATCTTCTCATAAGTGCAGCATCTGCTGGAGTAGCAACTCCACCTGCCGAGAAATTAGGGTACAGGTAATCTACCATTATCATGAACATATTTTACTAAATCATAAGGAACTTGTAAGTCTTTTGCCATTACATATAGTTCATCGTCACGTAAAGCTTTAACTAGATTGATTTCTTTCATGATTTGTCTCATATGTGACACAGCTTGAACAACATCTCCTGTTCCAGCTTCTCCCTTAGTTCTAATCATTTGAGCCCCTTCACATATTCTTCTTAAAGCTTCACCTAAATTTCTAGCTCCACAAACGAAAGGAGTAGAAAAATCTCTCTTATTTACATGATGTACAGAATCAGCTGGTGATAAAACTTCTGATTCATCAATAAAAATCAATACCAATAGCTTGTAGTATTTCAGCTTCCACAAAATGACCTATTCTTACTTTTTGCCATTACAGGAATTTTTTTACTGCTGACATGATTTCTTTTTATCAATTTAGGATCGCTCATTCTAGAAACTCCACCTGCTGCTCTGATATCAGCTGGGATTCTTTCTAGTGCCATAACAGCAACTGCTCCTGCTTCTTCTGCAATAATTGCTTGTTCCTTAGATGTAACATCCATAATAACTCCACCATTAAATCTTGTATCCATTTTTGTACCTCCTCATGTAATATATCTTATATTGACTTTTTTTATAGTATAACTGTATACTGACATTATATAAAGTACCAGAATAAAAACTTTTTTTATGGAGTCAGCTATGATTATTTTTAAATTTAGATAATAAATCAAAAAAATTCCTCTATATATACAAATATATACTGAGATAAAAAAATTAATTCAAACTAAAGATTTTTAAAGTCAAATGAAAAAAATTACCTTCAAAGAAAGATTTTATAGATTACTATAATATCAGTCAAAAATACTATTCAAAAATGCTCTTTATCTTTCTATTGGAGGAGGGCTATATTTTTTTCTATTGAAAGAAAAGGGATATTTTGTTTCTGATATAGAAAATCTAATCATACAGAATGTTAAAGTTGAAAAATAAGGCAAAATTTCAAAGAAAAAGAGAAAAATACACTATGATTTTTTTCATATTCAGGAGTGGATAAGAAAAAGTTTAGCTAGAACTATCTTTTAAGAGAATTACTAAAGATGTTTATGATGAAGAGAATGAAGATTTATTATTTCAAGGGCATATTCAAGGGAGACTTATTATTAAGAAAAAAAGTATCTGTGAATATCTATCTCAATCAAGAGGTTTCAAGGTAGACGCTGAACAAGTTGTTATTAGCTCAGGGTACAGAGTATCTATTCTATATAATTTTTAAACTATTTAATAATAAAAATCTATGGTTTAGAAAACCCTTGTCATAAGATGTTTCAAAGAATTATTTTTTTAACAAATAATATCAGTTTTAAAAGCTATTTCATTAGATGAAAATGGAATAGTAATTGATGATTTAAAGAAGATATGATATCAATATAGCCTATGTTACTCCTTCACATCAATTTCCAACTGGGAGCAATTATGAGTATCAGTAGAAGAACAGAACTTTTAAATTGGGCAAATGAAAATACTGATCGTTATATAGTGGAAGATGACTATGACAGTGAATTTAAGTATACAGGTAGACCTATTCCCAGCCTTGAAGGCAAATGATATCAATGATAAAGGTAATTTACTTAGGTAGCTTCTCAAAATCAATTAGTCCAGCGATTCGTGTAAGTTACTTGGTTTTACCTAAGGCACTTTTTAAATATCTATCAAAGGGAACTACCGTATTTTATCTGTCCCTGTACCAACTTTAAATCAAAAAAATTCTCTATAGATTTATAAAAGATGGCTCACTTTTGTTAAACATATAAATAAAGATGAGAACTCTTTACAAGAAGAAAAGAGAATTTCTTGTAAATACCATTAAAACTTACTCTTCTAAGATATTGAATAAAGAGATTCAAATACAAGGAGCAGATGCAGGTTTACATATGGTAATTAAAATTGAAATCAAAAAAATTAATGAGAAGTTATTTTTTTAAATGAGTGTCTGGAAAAATTCTTTAAAAATTATATAGTTTAGAAGAATACAATATAGAAGAGATACATAGAGAAAACTCATATTTTTCTTTTTAGGTTATGCCAATTTAACAAATAAGGAAATAGAAGAAGGAATATCACTGATGTTAAAAAAATTTTAAAGAAATATTATACATAAAAAAATAGAGACTGTTACTAAACAGTCTCTTTATTATTTAGTTAAGCTTGTTTCTTTTTAAATATTCCATTTAAGATAAGTGCTAGAGCTCTGTCACCTGTAATGTTACAAGCAGTTCCAAAAGCTATCTTGTAAAGCGAATATTGTTATCATTAAAGCAGTTCCTGTTTCATCAAAACCTAAAACAGAAATGATAAGTCCAAGTGAAGCTAAAACTGTTCCTCCTGGTACTCCTGGTGCTCCAACTGCAAATATTCCCTAATAGAAACAATAAATAATACCATTGTTCCAACAGGAGGTACAGCTACCATATAATATTTTTAGAAACTACCATAACGAAGAATGTTTCTGTTAAAACAGATCCACATAGGTGAGTAGTAGCTCCTAATGGAATAGCAAAGTTAGTTATTTCTTCATCTAACACACCAGATTTTTCTTACACATTTTAAACTAACTGGTAAAGTTGCAGCTGATGACATTGTTCCAACAGCAGTCATATATGCTGGTCATAGTGTTTTAATAAAGACCAAGGATTTTTTTACCAGAAACAATACCACCAATAGTATACAGAATAGCAATCCAGATATAGTGACCAACTAAAACAATTAAGATAACTTTTTAAGAATACTGGTAATTGTTTTGTGATACTTCCTTCATAAGCAAGAGTTGCAAATGTAGTAGCTATAAAGATTGGTAATACAGGAATTATTATTTTATTTACTATCATTAACATAATGTTATTAAATTCATTTAATAATTCTTCAGTTCTTTTTGAGTTAGTCCATACAACAGCAAGTCCCATAAGTAAAGCTAAAACTAGAGCTCCCATTACTGAAATTGCAGGTGGAATTTGAACCTTGAATAGAATTGGAGGTAATTCTTTTAAACCTTCAACATTAGAAACAATATTCAATTTAGGTATTAAAGCATATCCAGCAGTTGCTGAGAAGAATGCAGCACCTATTGATGATATATAAGATAATCCTAACATAGTTAGTAACATCTTTACTAGCATTTGATTTTAATTGAGTTATTGCAGGTGCAATAAATCCAATTATAATGAATGGTACAACGAAGAATATTAATTCTCCTAAGAAGAAAACTTTGATTGGTAAAATCACAGAAATAACTTTTTTTCAGATGCAACTAATCCTATGATTATTCCAGCTATTACTCCAAGAACTAACTTAATAATCAGAGTATCGCCTTTTTCTTTTTTTCCATACTATCACTTCCTTAATTATAAAATTTTATTACTTTTTACATTATATACTTTAGTCAAACAAAAAAAGCAATCAAAAAAATCAAAAATTACTTGATATGAACATATTTTTTTAAAAAAGAGGGTATACTTTTTTTAGTTTTTTTATTTTATAATATATAACGAATTAAAAATTAATAAGGGGGATAAAATGGAAACTAAAAATAGAAAAAAAGTTCTTAAAAATTTTTAGAAGAAGAAATAGTTGCAGCAGAAGGCTGTACAGAGCCAATAGCCTTATCTTATGCAGCTGCAAAAAGCAAAAAAAGAATTTTAGGTACTATTCCCAATAAAGTTGACGTCTTCCTATCTGGGAATATAATAAAGAATGTAAAAAAAGTGTTACTATTCCTAACAGTGATGGTATGGTAGGTATAGAAGCTGCCATTGCAATGGGATTAATAGCTGGAGATGACAGAAAAGAACTTATGGTTATAAGTGATGTTACATCTGAGCAATTGACAGAAGTAAAGGAATTTTTTTAGATAAAGATATTATAAAAAAACTCATGTTCATCCAGGAGATATAAAATTATATATAAGACTAGAAATTTCAAATGATGAAGACAATGTAGTTTTAGAAATAAAACATACACATACTAATGTAACTCAAATTTTAAAAAAATGGTAAAAGTTTTACTAAGTCAAGTTTGTAATGATGGAGACTTTAACTCATCTCTTACTGACAGAAAAGTTCTAACTGTTAAATTTATCTATGACTTTAGCTAAAACAATAGATATTGATTTAATAAGACCAATTTTTCCAAAAAAAGTAGTTAACTATAACTCAGCCATAGCTGAAGAAGGACTAAAAAGGGAAAATATGGAGTAAATATTGGGAAAAATGATACTTGAGAATATAGAAAAAAAGGTATCTATGGTAACGATGTAAGAAACAAGGCTGCTAGTTATGCTAGTGCTGGTAGTGACGCTAGAATGAGTGGTTGTGCTTTTACCTGTTATGACAACAAGTGGAAGTGGAAACCAAGGTATGACAGCTTCTTTACCAATAATAAAGTTTGCTGCTGAAAAAAATCTATCAGGAGAAGAATTAATTAGAGGACTATTTGTATCACACCTTATAACTATACATGTTAAAAACAAATGTAGGTAGACTTTCTGCTTATTGTGGAGCTATTTGTGCTGCTGCTGGGAGTTGCTGCATCTCTTACATACTTTACATGGTGGAAGTTATGAAATGGTTTGTGCTGCAATAACTAATATCTTAGGTAACCTTTCAGGAGTTATCTGTGATGGAGCTAAGGCTTCATGTGCTATGAAAATATCTTCAGGAATCTATTCAGCTTTTGATGCAACTATGCTTGCATTGAAATAAAGATGTATTAAAAATCTGGTGATGGAATAGTTGGAGTTGACATAGAAGAAACTATAAGAAACGTAGGGGAACTTGCTCAATCAGGAATGAAGGGGTACAGATGAAACTATACTTGATATTATGACTAAATAACATTAAAAATAGGGACTATTGCATAAAAAAAAAGTAAAAAAATAGTTCGTTACTGGTAAATTTCTATTTTTACTTTAAGATTGAACAATTTTGCAATAGCCCTCATTTATTAATAAGTTAATTTTGAAAAAAAGTTTTTAATTCTTTTTAATTCATCTAAAAATACTTTCCATATCTGCTTTTTCATCATTTATTGCAACAGCTGCAATAAGTCCTTCAACCAATGGAGCATCTGCTATTTTTTTATATTTTCTATATCTAGTCCTTCATCAGCCAAAAAAGTCTATTGCCACCTGAGTATTTAATACAGAACTTCCAATATCCACAAAAAAACTAAAGTGCCCTTATCTGTTTTAGCATTTAAGATGGCTTCTTTAATTGTAAGTGGATTACTTCCTAAGAAAATCTCCATCTGTTCCACTTCCATTTATTAGTGGAAAATCATATCTTTTCATTTCATTAGCAAGATGTATAGCAGCTTCTGCTAAATCTTTACTATGTGATACAACTACAAAAACCTAACATTTTACCTCCTATAGATTTTTCACAAACTACTTTTTTATCATTAGATATGAAGACATAGCTCCAGGGTCTATATGTCCTACACTTCTTTCACCTAAATAAGAAGCTCTACCTTTAGTAGCAACAATATCTTTTGTAGCTTCCATAGAATTTTTTTAGCAACTTTCTATAACTTCACTCTTAATATCTTTTAAAGATTTTCCTTCATTAAAAAGATTTTTTTCTAAGAAATTATAAGTAGGAATTATAGTATCAAGCATTGTTTTTCTCCTAAAACAGCCTTTACCTCTTTTTGAACTCCTTCTATCATAGCATTTAAAGTTCCTAAGAAAGTTTGATTATCAAAATCTGTCTTTTCCTTTTCAAAAAATGTTCCTGAACTCATAAAAAGCTGTTCCATATATTGCACCAGAAGCTCCACCAACTTTTGTAAGTAAAAATCATACCCATTTTTTTGTAAATACATCAGACACTGGTAAAGTTTTGAAAATTAGCTAATTGATTTTTATTTCTGTAAAACCTCTTGCTAAGTTAACACCGTGGTCTCCATCTCCAATTTCTCTATCTAATTCTGTAAGATAGTCCTCATTTTTTTATTATCTCATCAGATATCTTTTTCAATAATTTCTAAAAAAACATTTTTATCTCTTCCCTTTCTTCGTTCTTTTTCCTTTTTTTGTCAGATACATCCTAAAAATTTTTTTAACGAAACTGCTACGGTGTCCATTATTGTTGAGAGAGCCTTTGTGGAGCTCTTGAAACACTAATGGCTATCAAGCAGTTGAGATATATATTTTAGAATGCTATTGAATCCTCTTCAGCTTTTTAAAAAGTTCTTCCATTTCATTATCAAGTTTTTAATAAAGTTATAGAGAATCCACCCATATCAAGAGAAGTCATATAGTTACCTACTAAAGTTTTTAGCAACTTCAACTCCTTTATCTTTTAATAGATCTTGAAGATGATTATTTATGATAAATAATTCAATAAGAGTAGTTTCTCCAAGTCCATTTACTAGAACTGCAAATCTATCTCCTTTTTGTACATCAGATTCAGCATAGATTTTTTTCAAATAATTTTTCTGTAAATTCGTTAGCTGTTGCCATTTTTTTCACGATGAGTTCCAGGTTCTCCATGTATTCCTAAACCTATTTCAACTTCATCATCAGCTATTTCAAAGCTTTCTTTACCTGTTGTGAAAACTGTACAAGCCTTTAAAGACATACCCATAGTTTTTAAATTTTTTTAACAACTTTATTTCCAAGTTCCACTAATTTATCTAAGTCATAACCTTTTTTTCAGCAGCAGCTCCTAAAATTTTATGAACAAAAAAATAGTTCCTGCAATTCCCTCTTCTTCCAACTGTATAAGTACTGTTTTTCAACCGCAATATCATCATCAACTACAACTTGTTTTACATTTAATTCCTTCAGCTTGAGCCATTTCTCCAGCCATTTCAAAGTTCATTATATCTCCACTGTAGTTTTTTTAATTATAAGAAGAACTCCTTTTCCTCCATCTACAGCCTTAATAGCATTGTAAACTTTATCTGCACCAGGAGATGTAAATATTTCACCACAAACAGCAGCATCTAACATTCCATGTCCAACAAAAGCCAGCATGTGCAGGTTCATGTCCACTTCCGCCACCACTTATAAGAGCAACCTTATCCACTTTTTTTATTTTTTTCTGATGATTATAGGTTCATTTTCAACTCTTGAAAGTTTATCAGGAAATGCCTTTTATCATTCCTTCCACTACTTCTTCAACAATATTATTTTTTTATCATTTATTAGCTTTTTCATTTAAACCTCCTATTGATGTAAAAAAATTTAATAAAAAAAGGCGAAATTATACAAATATTAGTATAATCTCGCCCCCTTTCATTTTCATATTATTCTTCCCAGTTTTTTTACTTCTTTCAACAGCTTTTTAGCCAACCAGCATATTTTTTTATTTCTATCTTCTTCAGACATATTAGGAGTAAATTCTTGATCAAGTACCCATTTTTTTGTTTGATTTCTTCTTTACTTTCCCAGAAATCCAACTGCAAGTCCAGCAAGATAAGCAGCTCCTAGTGCTGTTGTTTCTAGAACAGTAGGTCTTTTTACAACTTCACCTAGAATATCAGCTTGGAATTCCATTAAGAAGTTGTTAGCAGCAGCTCCTCCATCAACTTTAAGTCCATTTAATTTGATTCCAGAGTCTTCTTCCATAGCTTTTTAAAACATCTTTAGTTTGATAAGCTATAGATTCCAAAGTTGCTCTTATAATATGGTTTTTATTTGCTCCACGAGTTAGTCCTAAGATAGCTCCTCTTGCATACATATCCCAATAAGGTGCTCCTAGTCCAACGAAAGCAGGAACTACATAAACTCCACCATTATCTTTAACTTTTCTTGCAAAATATTCAGTATCTCTTGATTCAGAGATTAATTTTTAATTCATCTCTTAACCATTGAACACTAGCTCCACCTACAAAGACACTTCCTTCAAGAGCATATTGTACTTTTACCATTAAGACCTATTGCAATAGTTGTTATAAGTCCATTGTTACTCTTTACAAATTTTTTTCTCCTGTATTCATAAGTAAGAAGCAACCTGTTCCGTAAGTATTTTTTTAGATTCTCCTTCTTCAAAAACAAGCTTGTCCAAATAAAGCTGATTGTTGGTCTCCAGCAACTCCAGCTATAGGAACTCTATGTCCACCTTTTCCACCTAAGTTAGCATATCCAAAAGTTCCACTTGAGTCTTTTTACTTCAGGAAGCATTGATTTAGGAATATTCAATGTTTCAAGGATTTTTTTCATCCCATTTTAATTCTTTTTATATTATAAAGCATAGTTCTTGAAGCATTAGTGTAATCTGTTGCATGTACTTTACCATTTGTTAATTTCCAAATTAGCCAAGTATCAACAGTTCCAAATAATAATTCACCTTTTTCAGCTTTTTTTCTCTTGCACCTTCAACATTATCTAAAAATCCATTTAATTTTTAGTACCTGAGAAATAAGCATCAACTAGAAGTCCCAGTATTATCTTTTTATATAATCACTGAAACCTTCGATTTTCTTTAATTCATCACAGATTTTTTTGCAGTTCTTCTACATTGCCAAACTATTGCATTGTAAACTGGTTTTACCAGTATTTTTTTATCCCAAACTATTGTAGTTTCTCTTTGGTTAGTGATTCCTAAAGCTATGATATCATGTTGACTTATTCCCCGCTCTTGCAATTACTTCACTTAAAAACTCCACTTTGGCTAGCCCATATTTCCATAGGGTCATGTTCTACCCAACCTTCATTAGGATAAATTTGTGTAAATTCCTTTTGTGCAACTCCAACAATATTTTTGACTTTCATCAAATAAAATTGCTCTTGAACTTGTTGTTCCTTGGTCTAATGCTACAATGTACTTCATATAGTTTCCTCCAATCTTATTGTGTATTTATTAAAAAAATAAGTGAATCACATACAAACTTTATTTTTATTATAAAACTGTTGCTAAGAATGCATCAAAAATTACAGCACCTAAAAATTGCACCAATAGTTGGATCCTACAACTGGTATCCAAGAATATTTCCAGTTAGATCCTCCTTTACCTTTTATAGGAAGGATAGCATGAGCTATTCTTGGTCCTAAGTCTCTTGCAGGGTTAAGTGCATACCCTGTAGCTCCTCCTGTTGCCATACCTAGAAGAACAATTAGAAGCCCAACAAACAATGCTCCATTACCAGGTTGAATTCCAACTTCTCCATAACCTATAGCTAATACACCTATTAATAATAGTGCAGTAGCAATAACTTCAGTAACGATATTCCATAGAGGAGCATCGATAGAAGGTCCTGTTGAGAAAACACCAAGTTTTACTCCTGCTTCAGGTTCTGCATCCATTTGAACTTTATAAACAAGATAAGCCAAAGTTGCACCAACAATTCCACCTAACATTTGTGCAATGATATAACCTGGAACTAAATTAGCAGGGAATTTTCCTGTTATTGCTAGGGCAATAGTTAAAGCAGGGTTCATATGTGCTCCAGATACCCAACCTGTGATATAGGCAGGAATCATAACAGCAAAATCCCCAACCAAAAGTAGTTACTATCCAACCTGCACCTTTACCATAACTATGTTTCAAGCTACAAGTCATATTAACTCCATTTCCTAACAATAACAATAAAGTAGTTCCTACAAATTCTCCAATGTACATGCTCATATTACTCATACGAGACCTCCTTTATTTAAAAAAATATATTGTTTTTAAATAAATTTATATATTGATTATTATAACATAAAAGTTTAAAAATAAACACAAATTTTTATTAATAATGTATAAAAATTTTTTTACATATCTTTAGTTACAACAACATTGACACCTGTATTGAATATATTTTTCTAGAACTATATCTCCTCTTTTAACAGGAGCTGTTAATTCAACTTTCTTTAATTCTTCCATTAATTTGAAAATTTAATTCTTTAGGTATAGCTGTTTCAGTTTTTACAGGACATCTATGGTCTAAAGCATTTTTTTATTTTTTTACAGTTGAAGTTACAACTCTTTTTGGAGCTGTTAATTCTTCTTTTCCATAGACTGCTCCTCTTGGACAAGCATTTCCTTTAACTTCATAAGTTTTCTGTATTAACACTTATATGACAACCAACAGGACAAACTATACATATCATTTCCTTTTTCCATTATTTATCCTCCTCAACAACTTCTACAACAATTTTCTTAGCATCTATTTTTTTCCTAATACAGTTTTTAGATAGAGTAATTTTTTTCCATTTCTCCTGGAGCCATATGATTTTTTTCTTAACTGAATGTATTACAAAAATCATTTGACTTAACTACTATCTTAACATTTTTTTATATTTGTCTAACTCTCATAGAAAGTTCTAAATTCTTTTTCTATATTTTTCTATTCTAAATTTTTTTGAGGAACAGTGTATCCTATTCCATTTCCAGTTTCAACTTCAATATATTCTCCGTTTGCAACTTCACCTTTTTATATATTTAGCTGCTGATTTTCCTGCTTTTTCTTGACTCAATACTTACGAAGTCAACAAGATCATGTACATGAACAACGTTTCCTGAAGCGAATATTCCTTCTATACTTGTTTCCATAAGTTCATTTACTACTGGTCCACTAGTTCTAGGATCAATTTTTTTATTCCAGTTGCTCTTGAAATATCATTTTCAGGGATAAGTCCAACTGATAGAAGTAAAGTATCGCATTCATATTCTATTTCAGTTCCTGGGATAGCTTTTTTTGTTTTCATCAACCTTAGCTATGATAACTTTTTTTCAACTCTATCTTTACCAATGATATCTACAACTGTATGACTTAAGTATAGAGGTATGTCATAGTCTTCAAGACATTGAACAATATTTCTCATAAGTCCACCAGAGAATGGCATAAGTTCAGCGACAGCTAAAAACTTTTGCCCCTTCAAGAGTAAGTCTTCTTGCCATAATAAGTCCAATATCTCCTGAACCTAAGATAACAACTCTTTTTACCAACCATATATCCTTCCATATTGATATATCTTTGAGCAGCTCCTGCTGTAAATACTCCTGCAGGTCTATCTCCTGGTATAGCTATTGCTCCTCTTGTTCTTTCTCTACAACCCATAGTTAAAACTATAGATTTAGCTTCAATTATCATGTATCCATCAACAGAGTTTATAGCTTGAACTATCTTGTTTTTCAGAAACTTCTAAAAACCATAGTATCTAGTTTGTATTCAATGTTTAATTCAAATAATTGATCCATAAATCTTTGAGCATACTCAGGTCCTGTCAATTCTTCTTTGAATTCATGAAGTCCAAAACCATTGTGTATACATTGTTGTAAAATTCCACCAAGTTCTTTTGCTCTTTCAATTACAAGTATGCTATCTATTCCATTTTTTTTAGCTTCTACTGCTGCTGCAAGTCCCGCTGGACCTCCACCAACAACAACTAAATCATATTTCATATTCATATCGTTTCCCCCTATTTAGTCTTTCCTGTTAAGATGTAAGAATCTTTTTGTTCCATAACTATTTCTTCTAAATCTTCACCAAGTTCTCTTGCCAAAATTTCTTGTACACGAGGTCCACAGAATCCACCTTGACATCTTCCAGCTCCTGGTCTAACTCTTCTTTTGATACCATTTAATGTTGTTCCACCACATTTTCTATGGATAGCATCAACGATTTCACCTTCTGTTATGTTCTCACATCTACAAATAATTCTTCCATATCTAGGGTCTTTCTTTATTACTTCTGCTTTTTCTTCAGGAGATAGTGTAATAAAGTGTATCATTCTTTTATTTTTGTATAAAGTTTGCTTTTTCTTTTACTCCACCAAAGCTTTCTACTATCATTTTAGCTAAATCTATTGCCATTGCAGGTGCAGATGTAAGTCCTGGAGATTTAGTTCCAGCTATATTAAATAGTCCTTTTTACATCTTCAGCTTCACCAAGTATAAAAGTCTCCTGTGTCAGCTTCAGCTCTAAGTCCTGCAAAGTTTCTGATATTATCTCTGAAATTTACATCTTTTTATACTCTTAGTAGCAAATTGTCTAACTGTATCAAGTCCTGCTTGAGTATTTCCAACATCATCTTTATTGTCAACATCAGAGGCAGTAGGTCCAACTATTATATTTCCATGAGCAGTCTTTGAAACTAGAGATACCTTTTTCCCATTTCAGTAGGACATTGGAAAAATAACACTGTCAGTTAAAGTATCCTTGTACCTTATCTAATAAATAATATTCACCAATTCTTGGAGTTATATTAAACTTTTTTTGTTAGAAAGCATATTGTTTATAAAGTCAGCATAGACACCAGCTGCATTTACAATAGCTTTAGCTTCAATAATTTCTCCATTTTTTTAACTCTATTTTTAAATACATCATTTTTCTTTTTTTGATATTTTGCAACTTCTGCATTTAATTTTTAGTTCAACACCATTTTTCCATAGCATTTTTCTACTAATTTTATTGTTAATTCCCAAGGACCAGTTATACCAGCTGTACCTGCATATAGAGCAACAACTGCTTCTTTACTAACATGAGGTTCTCTTCTTTGAATTTCAGCTGCATCTATGATTTCCATTTCAGGAACACCATTATTAAGCCCTCTTTGATATAGCATTTCTAAGTGTTCTTTTTTTCTTTTTCAGAAAAAGGCTAAAACATAAGATCCTACTTTTCTGAATGGAGCATCTACTTCCTCACATAATTTTCCATACATTGCATTACCTAATACATTGTATTTTTGCCATAAGGCTTCCTTCTTTTTGCATCGTATCCTGCATGCACTATTGCAGAATTTGCTTTTTGTTGTACCACAAGAAACATCATTTTTCTTTATCTAGTAATAAAGTTTTCAACTCATATCTAGACAATTCTCTTGAAACTGCTGCTCCCATTATTCCAGCACCAATAACAACTACATCAAACATACTTCGTTCCTCCTAATTAAATTAAAAAAGGTCGTGAAAAAGACAGAATCCCTTTTGCGCTTCTGCTTTTTACGACCCACCATTCACTAGTCTAATATTCTATTTATACTTCTTATATATTATATCAAAATTAGAACAGTTGTCAACTGAAATATTTATGAATAAGAAGCCATAAAAATAAAAAATGCAATTAGAAATCCTATAAGAACCAAAAAAACTATAATTATAGTATGATATTATTTTTTTTTCTTTCTTTTTCATATTCTTCGATAATTAGTCTATATCTTTCCATTTTTTTCTTCATCTAGTAGATCTTCATTTGTGTACTCTAAATAACCAGTTCCTTTTAATATTGCATTTGAATAGTCATCATCTTTTGGTGGAAGATAACCTTCTTTAATTAACCCTTTTTGTATAAAAATTTATTATAGATAAATGGGAAAAACAAATCTTTCGATACAAATACTGGAAAGATAAAAAAATAAAAAGCTATAAAAATTATTATCAAAATCTAAATCAAAAAACTAGTTCCCAAAGCTAACAAAAAAATAAAAGGGAAATATAAATATAAGAAAACCATTTAAAAATCAGCTCTAAATATAGGAACCAAAGAAATTAAAGAAAAAAAGCAGTCCAACTGAAAACCTAAAAAAATCCTTTTTTTCTTATGTCCATATTTTTTTCTAAATTTACTTCTATTGCCATAATGACTCCTTTTTTTACCTTGCTATTCTAATTAAAAATAAATTAGAAAAACCAAAAAAATAATTATAAATATAGCCCATATTCCAACAAATATATAAATTTTTTTCTCTCTTCTTTCCTAGCTAAAGTTGAAATTTCTCTGTATCTTTTCATTTTAACATTATCATCTAACTCTTCTTTTGAATATGGTAAATAAGAATAGTCTTTTAAAAATTGCTGCTGAATAATCATCATTTTCTATTGGACGATATCCTTCAGCTAATAAATTATTTGTGTAATAATTATTATAAAAATATGCAATCCATGTTTCTAATGGGTATATAGCAGCAGCTAATACTACTGGTGTTATCATACCATAAGAAGGCTCAAAAAGTTCCATAAATCAGTAAATTTAGTTCAATCTCGTTATTTTGCTTGGATAATGTATAAAAGTATAATTATCTTTTATAATAAAAAAATAAAAAAAGAATAAACCAAAACCTTTTTGATTTTTCTAAATGCTGGAACCCAAAAATCCAAAAAAATGAAAGTTGTCCAGCTAAAAACCTGTAAAAAGCATCTGTAACTTCTCCATTTTTTTCTAATTGTATTTTTTTACTGACATAATATTATTCCTTTCAAAAAAATTAATTAAGCTCTAAAAATAATAAAAAAATAAAATGATACAAAAAAATTATAATCCAAAAAAATTATAAAAACAAAGACATACTTCATTGCTCTTAGCTTTGTCTATATAGTTTTGGTATCTTTGCATTTTATCTTCATCTTTTTATTTCAGCATCAGTATAATCTAAATAACGATATCCTTTTTAATATAGCATTAGAATATTCATCGTTTTCTAATGGACTCCAACCTTCTTTTAACATTTTTCTTTGTGTAATGTTTATTGTAGAAAAAAAGCTATAATAAATGCTATAAGAAGTGTGAAAAATAGGGACACTAGCATTTAAAAATATAAAAAAACCATTTATTTTTCTATGGAATAGTGATTTAATATAGAATATATTGTAAAAAAATTCTGATAAAAAAATTTTTTTCTAACATATAGAGTCCAAAAGAAAAAAACAAAAAGCATTAAAAATCTAATCTAAATGCAGGTACCCAAAAAAATCAAAAAAATAGCAGAAGTATAACTATAGCCAACAAAGCCATCTTTTTATAAAAACCATCTTTTTCTAATTTTTACTTTAATTGCCATAAAATTCCCCCTAGAATTAGTTATATTCTATTAGTATAAACAAAAAAATATAATTAAATTCAAGTTTTTTTATTAAATAGATTTTTATTATTATGGAAAAGAATATGGAGCAAAATAGATAGTTCCTTTAAAAATAAGAACTATAATTATAATTATAATTATAATAAGTCTACCTTACAAGTAAAAAAATAAAAGTAAAGAACCTAGTTTAACTAGGTTCTTTCTTTTATTCTATAATAAACCACTCCATCTTTAAATTCATAATCAGCCTTACCAATAGCTCTTAGATGTTCTAAGTTAGCTAGAGCTTCACCTGTTGCAAACCATTTTTGATTATTAGGAAATTCTTCAAAATTCTTTTGCTCTATAATCCCAGTGCATTTTTGCAGCCATTTGTGCAACTGAGTTTTCTTCAACTTCTTTTCAGTAAGTTATAAACTTCAGCATTTCTATCAGCATAATGTTTTTTTAAGTTCATCTATTCTAAGTTTTTGGATTATCTATTATTCCTCTATGAGCAGAATAGATAGTATCTACTTCCATATTGTAAACTTTATCTAAGTTTTTTTAAGATAAGTTCCTAGGATATCTTCATACTTAAAATCCCAAAAACTTATATTAGGAGTAATCTTATTTAATATGTGGTCACCTGAGAATAATATTTTATGATTTTTTTATCATAAATTCCAACTTGTCCAGGTGTATGACCACTTAAATCTATAACTTCAAAATTATAGTATCCAAAGTCTATTTTATCTCCATCTTTAACTATAGTAGTATCCAATTTTCCTTTTATACAGTAAACAAGTCCAGGGTGAGTTTCAAAAAATTTAAAAATCAGGCTCTATTCCCATAACTTTTAGTGTAGGAACAAATCTATCTGCATATAGTTCATGTTTCATCTTGTTTATATAGTCAGTGTCTATTTGACTACAATATACTTTACCTTGATATTTATTTTTTTAAATTTTTAGAGCTAGCCCTGAGTGGTCAGCATGTAAGTGAGTTAAAAAAACATATCTGTTTTTTTCCAACTTGTGCACCTAATTCTTCAAGAGCACCAAAAGAATACTTTTTCACTTTCTTCATGGTCAAAAACCACTATCTACAACTAAAAATATTTTCTCCATTTTTTTAATAAAATAGCAATTTAATGCTTTTAGTGGGTTTTTAGGTAATGGAACTTCTATTAGATATATTTTTTTGCAATTTCGTTTAACATCAAATTTCTCCTTTAATTTTTAATTTCAACTATTTTTATATTATATAATAAAAATTTTGTTTTTAGAAAATAAAAATAAAAAAAGCTGTTGTAAATTTTTTACAACAGCTGAATTCTTATATTAAATTTTACATTCCTGCTAAGTGAATAGCTCCTTCTATTCCTATTGGTAAACCAGTCATAAACCAGATTACTAAGAATATTGTCCATCCAACTAAGAAACACATTGAGTAAGGAAGCATTACAGAAATTAAAGTTCCCATACCAGATTCTTTATCATATTTTTTTGCATGAAAGCAACTATCATAGCAAAATATGTCATAAGTGGAGTTATGATATTTGTTGAAGAGTCTCCTATTCTGTATGCTAATTGAGTAAATTCTGGAGTATATCCAAGTCTCATTAACATAGGAACGAATATTGGAGCCATTATAGCCCATTTAGCTGATGCAGATCCCATAAATAAGTTTATGAATGCAACAACTAAAAACGAATAGAACGATTAAAGGTAATCCAGTTAATCCTATACTTTGTAGAAGTCAGCACCTTTAACAGCTACGAAAGTTCCTAAGTTTGTATAAGAGAAATAAGCAACGAATTGAGCGGCAACAAATGAAAGTGCCAAGTATCCACCCATAGTTGCAAGAGAAGATCCCATCATTTTAGCAACATCTTTATCATTTTTTTATAGTTCCTGCAACTTTACCATATACGATACCAGGTACTAAGAAGAACATCATTAAAGTAGGAACAAGTCCATCATGTGTCCATTGTTTTTAAAGTTTCCATCAACTTTTTAAAATTGCGTTTTTCTGGAAGAATTAAGAAAGCTATTATAGCACAGAATATTAAAACTGAAACTCCTGCCCATCTTAAAGCTTTTCTTTCTTTATCTGTTAATTCATTGTGGTCAACTATAACTTTCACCTTTATATTCACCAAGTCTTGGTTCAATAATTTTTTTCAGTTATAAAAGTTCCTAAAATAGTAATTAAGAATGTTGATGCCGCCATAAAGTAGTAGTTAGAAGCTGGGTTTTACAAAATAACTAGGATTTAATAATTTTTGCAACTTCTGTTGTAATACCAGATAATAGTGGGTCTGTTGTAGAAAGTAAAAGGTTAGCTGAGAACCCCCCTGAAACTCCAGCAAATGCTGCTAGCAAGACCTGCTATTGGGTGTCTACCAAATGATAAGAATATAACTGCTCCTAAAGGAATTAATACAACGTATCCTGCGTCAGAAGCTATATTTGACATAACTCCAGCTAAAACAACCATTTAGCAGTTAAAAAAATCTTTTTAGGTGTAGTAGTAACAACTTTTTTTCATAGTTGCACTCATAAGTCCACTACCTTCAGCAACTCCTATACCAATAAGAGCAACTAAAACAGTTCCTAGAGGTGCAAATCCAGTAAAGTTTTTAACCATAGAAGAGAAAAAATATCTTATTCCTTCAGCATTCAATAAAGACTTAATTGTTAAAGTAGTTTCTTTAATTACATTTTCTTTTTCTGTCAAATGCTTCATAAGTAACAGATGCTCCTGAAGATGCTGCTATTGCAGATATAATTGCAATAATTACACAGAATATCCAGAACAATGTTAATGGGATGTGGTAACTTATTCCCTCCTCTTTCAACAAAATCCAAAAAAACCTTTGAATTCCTTTTTTTCTTTTCTTTTTCCATAAACTCCTCCTTAAAAAAATATTTATATTATTTAATTATTGATATAATTTTGTAAAAATTCTCTCAGTGTTCAATTTAAGTTTAATCTGAAATGATTTGAAAAAAATTGAAAAATTTTTTTATATAAATAATATATACTATAATAATATAAAAATGAATAAAAAAAGCAACTTTTTATTAAATTAGTAAAAATATATAAAGAAAGGTAAAAAAATATATTTTATTTATTAATTAGAATAGAAAACATAAGATTTTTAGACAATTAATTTTCCATGAAACTCATCAGCAGGAATTAAGTTTTTGTAACTCATTAAGATTTTTCTTTTGTAACTTTTCCAGCAACAACAATTTTTTTAATCTATTGTTTGCTTTTTCTATCATTTGATTTATTAAATCACTTCCTTCTAAAAGCAGTTGCTTTACCACCCGAAGTTAAAATCCTTTTTTTACACCTATATTTATTAAATCTTCGATATAGTCTAAAGGATTAGAGATTTCATCTATTGCTTTATGAAAAGTTACTTCCATAGGAGAAGCTAATTCAACCAATTCCTTTGTAAGTTCTAAATCTATTTTGTTATCAGAGTTAAAAAGCCAAAAACAACTCCCTTAACTCCTAATTCCTTAAATATTCTAATATCTTCTTTCATAATTTCTATTTCATCTTTAGAATAGACAAAATTTCCGCCTCTAGCTCTAATCATAGGAAAAAAATAGGAATATTTAATTTTTTTCTAAGCAAATTTTAACTGTTCCATAAGAAGGAGTAGTCCCACCAACAGCTAAATTTTTCACAAAGTTCTATTCTATTTGCTCCATTATTTTGAGCTTCTAAAGATTTTTCAAAAGATTCAACACAAGCTTCTTTTTATCATATTATCCTCCTATACTAAAAGTTTTTAAAAAGTGGTGCCCATACTAAAGTTAGAATTCCAGCAAATACTATTGATAAGGCACTCATAGAACCTTCTACTTCATCAATTTCCATAGCTTTTTGAAGTTCCAACAGCATGGCTTGAAACTCCAATTCCAATACCAACAGCTACAGAGTGTTTTACTCTAAAAAAATCTTACTGATAAGAGGAGCTGTTACGTTACCAGCTATACCTGTAAGCATAATACTTACCACTGTTATTGCAGGAATTCCTCCAAGCATAGAGCTAACTTCGATCCCAAAAAGGGTAGTTATAGATTTAGGGCATAAGAGAAAAAAATTAATTTATCATCCATACCAAATAATTTTTCCTAAAAACAATAACAGATACTATACCAACAAAAAGAACCTACAATTGCACCAGTCATAACAGGAACAAAAGAATTTTTTTGAATAGATCCCATTTTTATATAGAGGGATAGCAAGGGCTACTGTAGTAGGGACCCAATAGGAAAAAGTATCATTCCTGCCCCTTTATAATAGTCATCAGTTGAAATATTAAAAACTTTTTAATATGACAATAACTATAATAGTTCCTATTAAAAAAAGGATTACACAAAAGGAGTTTGAGTTTTCTTAAACACCCATTTTCCAATTTCAAGTGCAAAAATAACTTAAAATTAAACCAAAAAAATAAATTACTAACAATTATCTCTTTCATTATTTTTTTCTCTTTCCTTTCTTTAAAAATCTATCATCAGTTGCACAACTTTTCCCTGTTATACCCATAGTCAAAAATGTTGAAACTATTATAATTACTATAATTTTAAAAGATCTTTTTCTAATAATTCATATGAATCTATGATTTTTAACTGTAGGTGGCATAAAGAATATAGTCATATTCAATAGTAGGAAATTTCCAGCATTTTCAATTTTTCTAATTTTAAAACTTTAAATTGTAACATAAAGAATAGCAATAACAAAGATACTATAGTTCCTGGTAAAGGAAGATGTAAAAATCTTTGACAGTAGCATTCAACATAGTTAATTGTAAAAATTAACATAAACTCTCTAAGCATATAACCTCCAAAAAAATAAAAAAATAAAAATATACAAATAGAAAAGAGTGGAAACAAGTTCCACTCTAAAAATTGTTTATTAATCTCTTGGTTTTCATTTGTGGGAAAAAGAATTACGTCTCTTATAGATGGAGCACCTGTAAGTAACATTACAAGTCTGTCTATCCAATTCCCATTCCACCTGTGGGTGGTAAACCATATTCAAAGAGCTTCTACGAAACTTTCATCTATTTCTGGTGTTGCTTCCTCATTACCACGTAATGCTTCTTCAACTGAGCCTCAAATCTTCCTCTTTGGTCAGCAGGGTCATTTAATTCTGTGAAGGCATTAGCATATTCTCTTTTATTAATAAATAATTCAAATCTATCTGTGAAATTTGGATTTTTTTCATTTCTCTTAGCAAGTGGAGATATTTCAACAGGGTGTCCATATACAAATGTTGGTTGAACTACTCTTTCTTCACATTTTTGTTCAAAAGAATTCATTTTATAACATGTCCAACACTATCCATATGGTCTGCAACTTCAACATGGTGTTCTTTAGCTAATTTTTTTAGCTTCTTCGAAAAAGTCATTTCTTGCCAGAAAGTCAACTCCTGTAACATCTTTTATCATATCAACCATATGCACTCTTTTGGAAATTCTTTAAAGATAATTGAACTCCATCATATTCAATATCAGTTGTTCCATTAACTTCTTGACATACAGATGAGATTATTCCTTCACATAGATCCATCATATCATTGAAGTTAGCATGAGATTGGTATAGCTCTATCATAGTAAATTCAGGATTGTGTCTTGTAGAAATTCCTTCATTTCTAAAGTTTCTTCCTAATTCATAAACTCTTTCAAATCCTCCAACTATTAATTTTTTTAAATATAGTTCAGGAGCTATTCTTAAGAATAGATCAAGATTTAAAAGCATTGTGGTGAGTTACGAAAGGTTTAGCAGCAGCTCCTCCTAAAGATTGGGTGCATTAAAGGAGTTTCTACTTCTAAGAATCCTCTGTCATCTAGATATTTTCTAACAGCTTTTATTATTTGAGTTCTTTTTAATAAAAAGTATCTCTAACATCTGGGTTCATTATTAAGTCAACATATCTTTTTTTCTATATCTGATTTCAACATCTGTTAAATCCATGATACTTTTTCAGGAAGAGATCTTACGTTTTTTTAGTAAGAAGGCTGATAGATTTAACTCTTAAAGTTAGCTCTTCAGTATGAGTTATGAATAATTCTCCTTCAACACCTATAATATCTCCAACATTAAGCATTTTAACTATATGGTCAAATTCTTCTTCACCTAATTCATCTTTTTTGATGTATATTTGAATTTTTTTCCTGATTGATCTTCTATATGAGCAAAGTAAACTTTTTCCTTTACCTCTTAAAGACATTATTCTTCCAGCAGTTTTAAATTTTAAATTTTCTTCAGGATTATGTTTTAATATATCTCCTATCATTATTTGCTTATCGTATTTACTACCAAAAGCTTTTAATTCCATTAGCTTTCCAATTCTTCAATTTTTTTCCATCTTTCAGCAATTAGAGGTTCTTTCTCTAATCTGTCAAAATATTTTTTTCCATACCTTGTATCCTCCTAAAAAAAGTTATTTTATTAAATTTGAAAGTGCTTCACTTTTTCTTTTGCCCAAGAACTGTTTGGAAATTCTTGTTTTTAAAAAGTCTTATATTTTTGTAACTTCAACTCTATTACCAAGTTTAGCATACGAACTTGCTATATTATAATAAATTTCTGGTTTTTTTGTCTTGTATTTTTTTCACTAGAAAGTGATTTTTTTAAAATTATCTATAGCAACTTTAGGATTAGAGTTTAAATTTTTTTCATTCCCTTATCATAATAAGATTCAGTTGAATTAGTAGCTTTAGACTTACTAGAACCTACTGTAGAGGCTGTACTGGTTGTACCAGAAATTCCACCAACAACAGATCTAACTTTTTTTCTCTTTGCATAGTCCACTATAGAAGTTTCATTTTCTTCGTTTTTGATTTTTACTATTTTTTTTCTGACAGTTCTATTATCTACAGGAGTAGATACAGTCTTATCTATAGCTTCTACTAGAATTGCTATTGTTATATTCATCTAAAGCATTTTTTTAAATTCTGAATTATTAGTGTTATAAACTTCAGAAGGTATAAAAAATACTCTTATTTGCTAATTTTGCTGCTCTTAATATAGTTGCTTTTTTTCACTGTCAGAGTAAGAAGAAAAAAATCATTTTTACACCCAGCTAAAGCTTCATTTATAAGAGAGTTGTTTTCTTTATTTCATAAGCATATTTTAAGAATAAATAATTGACTTCTTTTCGAATATTTTCCAGCTGGATATAGCATTTTATAAAGAGTAACAGCATTTTTCTACATCTTTATCTCTTTTTCTGAATCTTGTAATATTAATTTATAAAGATCTTTTTCATCAAAATCATATTTAGACAAAAGCAGATACTGTAATTTTTTTCTATTTACACTTCCATTAACATAAGTTGATAAAACATATTGCCCTTGATACACAGTTCTAAAAGTAACTTTTCCATTTTGTAAGACTAACTTTTTGGATTAGCATTTTTGGGAGAAGTTGAAAGTTTTATAGCTTTTTCATTATCAACAGGAAAAACTAAAGTTTCTCCTATAGGAACAGTATATTGATTTTCTTATATTGTCATCTACTTTTTTTGCAGAAGTTCTTAAATTTAGATTTTATAATAGTTAGATAGTCGTTGACATTTTCATCATTAACATCTACAGATATAATTTTTTTCTTCTTGTTGTGGTTTAGTTTCAACTGTTTCACCAGTTTGTAGGATAGTACAGTAGTTCCACCTGTTTGTTGAGAACCAGCTATTTCAATTTCTCTTATAGAGCCTCCACTACTTTTTGCCACCAATATTATCTAAAGTTATAACAACCTACAAAAAACTACTGCCACCAAAGTTATAGCTAATTTTTTTAACATTTTTCTCTCCCTCCATTAAATATGCCTTATAGCTATTTCAATCTTATTTATTTCATTGTGATTTATATCAAATAATGTATAAGAAAATTGAAATATTCCCTTCTCTTTATTATATGAATATTTTTCTCCCTAATACAAGAAAAATTTTTGTTTAAAATTCTCAACTTTCATAAAAAAATTATTTTTTTCACCATTAAATTTTTAAAGTGTATATTTAAATTAGTTTCTGAATTTCTAATTAAAAAAATATTTCCTTTTTCTATCAAACTAATAGAAAGTATTTATTTTGAGCATTTCTCCAAAAGAAAAATTTTATATTTTCTAAATCTTCTTTTAATTCACCTTCAATTTCTCCTACTAATTCTTCAACACATTCTTCATTATAGCTATCTTTTGTTGTTAGAATAAAAATTTCCTTTTTATGATTTCATCCCCCTATTTATGATATTTTTATATTATTAGATATTGCAAACCATCTATAGACTTGCTCTAAAAAGAATAAGTCTCATAAGTTGATGAGGAAAGGTAAAGTGTGAAAATTTCAATTTCATATCAACTGAGTTTTTAAGCTCTTTATTTACTCCATTAGAGCCACCAATAATAAAATTTATACTACTTGTACCCTTATTTTTTTAAGTCCTCAATATATTCAGACATATCTTCTGAGCTTAATTCTTTACCATTTAAATCTAAAAGAATATTGTAAGAATTAGTCTTTGAAAGCTGTTTTAATATATCTTGGCTTTCTTTGTCTATTGAAATATTCATATTATCTTCTTTATTATATTCTTTTTAATTCAATGATATTGAGATTTTGCAAAACTTGTCATTCTCTTTGAAAAATTCAGCAATACCTTCATTAATATATTTATCTTTTAATTTTTTTCCTATACAAATAATATTTATATTCAAGTTACCACCTTATTTTTCTTTTTAAAAAGTTTTCTCTAAATCTAGTAAAGACATCTTTTACGATTATAGGTCTTCCATGAGGACAAGTATATTCTCCAACTTCATGAAGCTTTTGCTACCATGGAATACATCTCTTCTATAGTTAATTTATGATTGGCTTTTTATAGCACCCTTTGCAAGACATAGATACTATTATATTTTTCTCTGATATCCTTATCCTTATTTTTTTAGAAATATTATCTAAAATTTCTTTTTATTATATTTTTCATAACTATCTCTTAAATCCATAGTTGGAGTGGTTCTCAATAGAATTTCATTCTTTTCAAAATCATCTATATCAAAACCAAAAACTTGAAAAGATTTCAGTGTTTTTCAAGTGCTAATTGCTTTTTCTCTTGGATCTAGCTCAAATCTTATAGGAACTAAAAAGATTTTGTTTAGTCATAGAATGATTATAGTATTCTTGTTTCAACTTTTTCATATAGTATTCTTTCATGTATTATATGTTGGTCATATATTTCTAAAAGATTATTTCTTTCAACAAGTATGAAAACTATCAAATACCTGTCCTATAACTCTAAAAATCAATATTTTTTTAAAGCTCGAAAAAAATCATCAAATATTTTACCTCTACTAGTATCCTTAGTATCAAAAAAATATTTTGTCATTTGTTTTTCAGTTTCAACTTCTTTTTCTATTAAATCAAAGTCATTGTCTACTTTTTTTGAAAGTCTCAATATTTTCTTTTTATTTCATTAGAAGAAGTTTTGACTGTATTTTTCAATATGAGAGATATTTGGCTTTTTCAACTTTAATCTCACTATAATCCTTTTTTTAAAGTAATCTTCTTTTTGAACAACAGATAATTGAGATAAACTTTCTTTTTCATCTTTAAAATCATTTATATCTAAAAAAATTATTATTAGGATATTCTAATTTTTCTTCTTTTTCTTCAAAAAGTTTCAACTTCTTCATCTTCAACTTCGATATGTGGTGAAATAAAAATTCTCATCATCAGAGAAAAAAATCTTTCAATTTCACCTTTTGACTAAATCATATATTTTCAGATTGATTAGCAAATTTTACAATTTTTTGATGGATGAACATTGACATCGATTTCAGCTGGATCTATATCTAAGAAAAAATTAAAAGCACTTGGATACTTTCCCTTCATTAGTTTTGTATGATAGGCAGCAATTACAGCTTCTTCAACTATCTTTGATTTTCACTGAACGACCATTTATAAATACAAAGATAGAATCTTTATTAGCCTTTAAATAAGTTAGCATTACCTAAGTAACCTAGTGAAAAATTTAGAAAATTCTTTAAATAATTTTTTTCCAAAGATTTCTAAAAATAGCATTTTTCTATACCATTCCCACTTGTTCTTATACTTTCCTTACCTTCAATATTTAAGATGAATTTAACATTAGGATTTGCTAGAGCCTCTCTTAAAAAGATATCCTTTATATTTAGATATTCAGTAGTGTCCTTTCTCAAGAATTTTTTTCTTGCAGGAGTATTATAGAATAAATCTTTTTATTTCTATCTGAGTACCTACATTTTTTTGTATATCTTTTAGATTTGTTACCTTACCACCTAAAAACATTCATTTGAGTACCATTAGGTGAATCTTCTGTTCTTGAAGATAGTATCATTTTTAGAAACAGAGGCTATTGAAGATAGGGCTTCTCCTCTAAAAACCATAAGTTCTTATATTAAATAGATCATCTTTTGTAATAATTTTACTTGTTGCATGTCTTTCAATAGAAAGTAGTAAGTCTTCTTTTGACATTCCACAACCACTATCACTTATGGAAATATCAAGACCACCATTCCATACTTCTAATTTTATTTCCTTACTTCCAGCATCTAGAGAGTTTTCAATTAACTCTTTAATCATACTAGTAGGATTTTCTACAACTTCACCAGCGGCTATTGCATTAGAAACGCTTTCATCTAAAAATTCTAATACGGCTCATTTCTACCTCCAGCATAAAAAAATATTATTTTTACAGTATAACATTGTGAATAAAGATTTACAAAGGCAAAAAATAAATAAAAATGGCAAAAATAAAAAATATGCTATAATGTTAAATTGAGGTGAAATTATGAAAAAAATATTAGCATTATTGAGTTTATTAATTTTTTTATGGTGGCATGTTCCTCTTCTGATACGCCAGTAAAAGAGACAAAAAGGAATAAGCACATCTAGAAGAACAAGTAGCAGTTCTTCAATAGGGAGTATGGGGAAAATTTAAAGGTGGATTCTGATACTTATGTATCACTTGGAAGAAATGAAAGAATACAATTTATTGTAGTCCATTATACAGCAACAAATAATGAATATTCAATTAAAGAATTAATTTCAAACAGAGTAAGTGCACATTTTTTTAGTTCTTGATGAAGATGATAATACAATCTATAATCTAGTTCCTTTAGATCAAAGAGCGTGGCATGCTGGAGCAAGTTCATTTAGAGGAAGAACTAATTTAAATGACACATCTATCGGTATTGAAATTGTTAGTGATGGTATAGCAAGAGATCGTAGAAATGATCCTAATCGTTATCCACCTTATGATGCTTATCTTGAATATAAGCCAATACAAATAGAAAAAAAGTTGCTCAAATAATAAAAATATGTTGCAGCTAGATATAATATTCCAGCAAAAAAATATTGTTGCTCACTCTGATATAGCTCCAAGTAGAAAGAAAGATCCAGGAGCAAAAATTCCCTTGGAAAGAATTATATGAAAAAGTATGATATAGGGAGCTTGGTACAATGAAAGTGATAAGCAAGCATTTATGAATGAAGAAAAAAATTCAATGCTACATCTATCAGTGATATCAAAGAAGAATTAAGAAAAATATGGATATGAAATCAACAGAACTAATGAATGGGATAGAGATAGTAGAGACGTTGTCTATGCTTTCCAACTACATTTCAATCCTAAAAATGCAACAGGAGATATGGATTTAGAAACTTTATGCAATTTTAAAAGCATTGAAACAAAAAAATATCCTAACTAATGAGGTAGCTCTATGACTGAAAAAGAAATTGAATTATCTATGGACAAGGCATTTAAAAAAACTTCCTTTTGAAATAAAGAAAGATAAAAATTTGCTCTAGCTCTTGTTAAATTTTTTTAAAAGGAAATAAAAGAATAAAAATCAAGAGGGACTTATATAAGTCCCTCTATTTCTCTAAATTTATATAGAATTATAGCAGATGCAACTGCAACATTTAATGATTCTGTATTTGAAAGTATAGGTATAACTAGTTTTTGCAATCACTTATATTTATGAAATTCATCACAAATTCCACGACCTTCATTTCCAAAAAAATTACAGCATTTTTTTCTCTTTTAATTTAATTTTTATTGTATGGTAGATGCCTCTTTATCTAAGTAAGTGGCTATTACAGAGTAATTATTTTCTTTTAAAAAGTTTTTTTATAATTTCTTGTTTTTTTCTAAATAGAAAAAGATTGACATTTAAGATAGAACCCATAGTTGCTCTTATCACTTTTTTTCATTGTAAGCATCAACAGTTCCCTTAGTTAAAAATAATGTCTTTAAAGTTAGTAGCATCACAAAAGTCTAATAATAGTTCCTAAATTACCTGGATCTGCTACATCATCTAAAATCACTAAATTATTTGATAAACAATTTAAGTCATTATTTTTAGAATACACAATGATTATCCCCTGTGAGTTTTCTTGTGAACTCAATTCTTGAAAAAAATCTTTTCACTCACTATAACTTTTTTTACATTCAAATTTATCTAATTTTTTTCTATATACAAATCTTTTGCATCTTCTCTGATAACTATTATCTCAGGTACAGTATCATAATCTAAAAAAATTTATGTCCTTCAGCTAAAAAAATTGAGCTTCATTGTCTCTATATTTTTTGTTTTTAATTTTTTTTAAAAAAATTTTTATTAATTTATTTTCTTTGCTCTCTATAATTTCCATAATATCATTCCTTTTTTTCAAAGATAATATTATTTTAACATTGAAAATAGAAAAAGTACAACTAAGTCTGAATTTTTTTATGTCTAATAATTAGTTAAGTTAAAAAGATTTAAAAGGAAGTAATTATTATGAAATTTAATAGAAGATTAACATTTTCTGAGGAACTTGGAAATACAATCACACATGGAGTGATGTCAGCAGCAACTTTAGTGCTTTTTACCTATAGGTAGTCTTTGGGGTTACTTTCATGGTGGCTATGCTTCAGCAGTGGGAATAAGTATTTTTCATAGCCTCATTGTTTTTTTTAATGTTTTTGAGTTCAACTCTTTACCATTCTATGTATCACAATAGCAAGCATAAATCTATATTTAGGATTTTTGGATCATATCTTCATATATGTTGCTATTGCTGGAAGTTATACACCTGTTGCCTTAGTTATAATAGGTGGTTGGAAGGGAATTTTAATTGTCAGTTATTCAATGGACTATAGTATTGGTTGGGATACTATATAAGTCATTGGCAACAAAGAGCTATGCCAAAATTGAGTTTGACTTTGTATTTAGTTATGGGTTGGATAGCTATTTTCTTTTTTTTCCAACATTACTTAGAAGAGCAAATACAGTATTTTTTTAGTTTTAGTTGTATTGGGTGGAGTGATGTATTCAATAGGTGCATATTTCTTTGCTCATGACTATAAAAAAATACTATCATATGATATGGCATATATTTATAAATATTGCTGCTATTCTACATCTAATAGGAATAGGATTTTTTTCTATATAGAAAATAAAAAGAAAAATAAAAAAACGAGTTATTATACTATATCTAATTCAAAAAGTATGAAATTTACTCAGTAACAAACTATTTTTTTACTTTTTTTATTATTTTGCAACAGCTCATTTTTATTTTTTTTAAATATATATAAATATGATATAATAATATAGAAAAAAATTTCAGAAAGGAATAGTGAATTTGAATAAATGATAGATAAAATTACTATAAAAAGGAGCAAGGCAACATAATTTAAAAAAATATAGATATTGAACTCCCTAAAAAAATGAATTCATTGTTATAACAGGAGTAAGTGGAAGTGGAAAAATCTTCTCTTGCCTTTGATACAATCTATTCAGAGGGACAAAGAAGATATGTAGAAAGTCTTTCAGCCTATGCAAGACAATTCATAGGTCAGATGAATAAGCCAGAAGTAGACAGTATAGAAGGTTTATCTCCTGCAATCTCAATAGAGCAAAAAAACAACAAATAGAAACCCTCGTTCAACAGTTGGAACTATAACTGAAGTTTACGATTATCTAAGACTTTTATTTGCTCATATAGGGAATAGCACACTGCCATATTTGTCACACAGCAGTTGAAAAAAACAAAGTGTAGATGAAATAGTTGAAAGTATTATGTCAAAATTTGATGAAGGAAGTAAAATTATTCTTCTTTCACCTGTTGTAAAAGATAAAAAAAGGTACTCATAAAAAAATATCTTTTTAAATTTGTTTAAAAAAAGGTTTTGTAAGAGCTAGAGTAAATGGTGAAGTACTATATTTAGAAGATGAAATTGAACTGGATAAAAAAACAAGAAACATAGCATAGAAGTTGTAGTAGACAGATTAGTTTTAAAGAAAGATGACAAAGATTTTTGAAAGTAGATTAACTCAATCAATAGAGGCGGCAATAGAGTTGTCAAATGGAAAACTGATAGTAAATGATGGTAAAAACTGATTATCTATACAGTGAAAAATTATTCTTGTCCTAACCATGAAGATGTTAGTATACCTGAATTAAATCCAAGATTATTTTCATTCAATGCTCCTTATGGTGCCTGTCCTGAATGTAAAGGGACTGGGTAAAAAAATTAGAAGTTGATGAAAATAAGCTAATAGAAAAATCCAGATTTATCTATAGAAGATGGAGGAATGTATATTCCAGGGGCTATGGCAAGAAAAAGGATATAGCTGGGAAATATTCAGAGCTATGGCAAAGGCAGCAAAAAAATAGATTTAACCAAACCTGTTAAAAGATTTAACTAAGAAAGAATTGGATATAATATTCTATGGTTATGATGAAAAAAATTTAAATTTGATTACACAGGTGGAGAGTTTGACTTTTCATGGTTATAAAGAATATGAAGGAGCAGTTAAAAAAACTTAGAAAGAAGATATTATGAATCTTTTTTTCAGAAGCTCAAAAAAAGAAGAGATTGAAAATAGATACATGGTTGAAAGAATCTGTAAAGTTTGTAAGGGAAAAAAAGATTGAAAGATGAAGTTTTAGCAGTAACTGTTAATGATAAAAAAATATCATGGAAATCTGTGATATGAGTATAAAAAAATTCTCTTGATTTCTTTATGAACTTTAAGTTTGACAGAAAAACAAGAAAAAAATTGCTAAGGAAATTTTAAAAAGAAATAAGAGAAAGATTGACATTTATGACTAATGTTGGTTTTGGATTATTTGACACTTTCAAGAGAAACTAAAAACTTTATCAGGTGGAGAATCTCAAAGAATAAGACTTGCAACTCAAATAGGTTCAGGGACTTACAGGAGTTCTATATGTACTAGATGAACCAAGTATAGGGACTACATCAAAAGGATAATGATAAATTACTTGCGACTTTAAATAGACTTAAAGAATTAGGAAATACTTTAATTGTGGTTGAACATGATGAAGATACTATGATGCAAGCAGATAAGATACTGGATATAGGTCCAGGTGCAGGAACTTTTGGAGGAGAAATTGTTGCCTTTTGGAAGTCCGAAAAGAAATAATGAAAAAAACAAGAATTCTGTAACAGGGAAAATTCTTAAGTGGTAAGGAAGAAATTGAAATACCCTAAGAAGAGAAGAAAAATGGAATAAAAACTCTTAAATTGTTTTGGTGCAAAAGGAAATAATCTAAAAAAATATAGATGTAGAATTTCCTTTAGGAGTTATGACTGTTGTAACAGGAGTGAGTGGAAGTGGAAAAATCTACTCTTGTTAATTCAACTCTATACCCAATACTATTTAATCAATTGAATAAGGGAAAAACTATATCCCATTGGAATATGATAAAAATTGAAGGTTTAGAAGAATTGGAAAAAGGTTATCAACATTGATCAAACTCCAATAGGAAGAACTCCAAGATCTAATCCTGCTACTTATACAAAAACTTTTTGATGACATAAGAGATATTTTTTTGCAGAAACTCAAGATGCAAAGCTACATGGATTTTCAAAAAGGGTAGATTTTCATTCAATGTAAAAGGTGGAAGATGTGAAGCTTGTCAAGGTGCAGGAATATTAAAGATTGAGATGAATTTCTTGCCTAGATGTCTATGTTGAATGTGAAGTTTGTAAGGGAAAAAGATATAATAAAGAAACATTAGATGTATATTATAAAGGAAAAAAATATCTACGATGTCTTAGAAATGAGTGTATTAGAAGCTTATGAGTTCTTTAAAAAAATATTCCCTACTTTAGAAAGAAAGTTAAAAGGTTCTAATAGATGTAGGTTTGGACTATATAAAAGTTAGGACAACCTGCAACTACTCTATCAGGTGGAGAAGCACAGAGAATAAAAACTTGCAACAGAACTTTCTAAGATGAGTAAAGGAAATACTGTATATATCTTAGATGAACCTACAACAGGATTACATTTCCAAGATATTAAAAAAAGCTATTAGAAGTTTTAAATAGACTTTTTAGAAAAAAAGGAAACACTGTTATAATAATTGAGCATAATCTTGATGTAATAAAAGACAGCTGATCATATAATAGATATTGGAGTAGATGGTGGAGAAAAATGGAGGAACTGTCGTTGCTACAGGAACACCTGAAGAAATTGCCAAATCTAAAAAAAGTTACACAGGAAAAATATATTGCCAAGATTCTAAAAAGAAAAAAATAGGCTATTGCAAGATTAAAAAAATAAGTGTATTACCTTATAATTTATCATTAGAAATTTTCTTTGAGTAAATAAATAATAGTTTTAATAAGATTACTGCGACGTCCTATAATGGTGAAAAGAGCCTTTGTGGAGCTCTAGAACCATTATAGGCTAACAAGTAATCGCTATACATAACTAGAAATTATTTTTAACCTTTCAAAGAAAAATTTTTTTATCTACTCAGTAACGAACTATTTTTTTTACTTTTTTTATGAATTTGCAACAGCCTATTTTATTATTTTTTTCCATTCTTTCAATAGCAGCTATTCTTTTTTTCTAAACTTGGGTGAGTAGCAAAAAGAGCTGTAAAACCACCCATAGAAAAAAATTATTTGTAATTTTTAAAAAGCTGCAAATTCTCTATCACTATCTTGAAGGTTTACTCTTCCTTCACTGATTTCTTGTAAACGTAGTAAAAGCACTCTTTCATATATGAAGGGTTCTGTAATTTGAGCAGCTAATCTATCAGCACCAAATTCTCTTCTTCTTGAATACCAACTTGCAAGAATTCTACCAAAAAAGTTTAAGACAATTTTCTAATCATATAGAAAACTTGCTGTACTAGCTATAGCATCTACCTGATCTATTGTTTCTTCTATTATCTGAAAGTAAAATATTTACTGATTATGATAATCACTAGAAAAAGGCTGATACAAAAACCTTCTAGAAATAGAAGAAGTAAGCATATCTCCATTAACAACATGTGACATTTCATGAGCTAATACCCCTATAATTTCTGTTTCGTTCATATTATTTAAAAAGTCCTTGAGAAACAGCAACCATAGCTGAGTTCTTTGAAGCTCCTGTTGCAAAAGCATTGATATCATAAGAAGGGATAAACTCCTATTTCAGGAAGCTTTTTGAAGATTTAATTTTTCGCTCAATAGAGTTACAGTATCAACAACTAACTGTTCTTTCTCAGTTCTAGCTCCACCATTTCCTATCATTCTTATATTATATGCTCTTTTTAACACTTGCCTTTTGATGTCATTAAAGATACAAAAGGTGCTCCAAAAGCAATAAGCAATAAGAATAGGAGAGATATTTTAACATTTCGTCTCCCAACAAATATATAAATTAGTAAAAATATTGCAAAAACTCCCATTGTCGTCCCAAGTAGCTACTTTAAACATATTTACATGAGGAGCATTTACAACTTTATTTTTTTAATTCAGCCAAACCTTTCAAAAAAATCATCTCCTTTTTTTATTAAGTCTAATAAACTTACATAAGATTTTTTTCTTTCAATAGAAAAAAAGCTTTTTGATAAGAATTTCTCAATTTTTTTCTCTGTATAATCTTAAAAAAAGATAAAAAGTCAATGCCACTTTTTTTTACAAGCCAAATCTAAAAACTTTTTAATTCTTGATTTGTAATTTTTTTCTTTGTTTTGAATAATAGTTTAGAAAAATCTCTTATAAAAATTATTTTCAGTGAAAAAAATCATATTTATTTATTTTTTTAATCCAAAAAAATTTATAACTACAGCAATATCAAAAAAATAAATGGTGCATAATAACTTTCATTAAAAATCTAGAAATAGCTTTTTATATTGTTATTCTCATCAAATAAGACATTGTCAGGGAAGATATCTCCATGTATAATTCCACATTCAAGCTGAGAAAAAAATCATAATCTTTTATTTTAGAAGCTAAGTTTAATAACTTTTTCTTTATCTTGAAAAATCAATATCCGATTGACATATTTTATCATAAAAAAATAATTAAAGTCCAGTCTAGTTTTTTTCTATTATATTTTTTTCAGGACTTATATCCTTTGTAAAAAGCATGTAAATTTTCCCTAAAGTAAGCTTGCTATCTCTCTAATGATATGAGTATCTATTTTTTTTCAATAACTTTTTCCCACTCACATAGTTAAAGAGTGCAAACTTTTTATTTTCAAAAAAACAGAAATATATTTCATTATCTTTATTTTTTTAATAGCTTCACTTACAGGAATAAAACTTGCTATTTTCATTTAACAAGATTAGCTCCTGTTCTTCTTCCTTTTAAAGTTCTATCAGCCTCAAAAAAATTCTTAATATATATTTTAGTATTCTCACAATCAATTTGAAAATTTGAATTTCAAAGATACCATTACTGATATTTTTTTTATATCTAGAATTTTTTTATTTCGATACTGTTCTTCAATGAAATTCTTTTTTTCTTTATCTAAAAATTTTTTTGTGAAAAAAACTCCCATATTACCTCATTTCTATAAAATTGGTGATAAAAAGTCTAAATACAGACTCTTTAATTTTTTTGTAAAAAAATACTTCTTTTTTTGCAAAAATCGTTAAATGTTAATTTCTTAGATATGGCAATATCTTTTATAATATTGTACTTTAAAAAGCATTAGCAACTTCCTTATTATAGATATTTAAATTTACTTCAAAGTTTAAATAAAAAAACTTCTATAGTCTAAGTTGCATGTTCCAACTGAGATAACCTCTTCATCTATCAATAAAGTTTTTTTGAGTGAATGAAGCCATTTTTCATATCTGTAAATATTTGCACCTAATCTCAAAAAGATCAGCAATATAGTACTGATTAACCCAATAGATGAAAAAGGTGATCTGCCTTGTTAGGTATCATAATTTTTTTACATCTATCCCAGATAAGATAGCAGTTTTTAATGTATCCAGTAACAAATCATCTGGAACAAAGTATGGGGTTTGTATAAATACAGACTTTCTTAGCTTCCTGTATAAGCTTTGATATGGTTATCCCTTATTACTGGAAACTCATAGTTAGGGTCCCTGAGCTAATAAGTTGCATATATACACTTTCTTCTTCTTCATATTTAAGAGTAGGCTCAACTGACAACTTTTCATCCTTTTAAAAAAATTTATCTTTTAACTATGCTCAAAGCAAAAATAGAAATTCTTTTTCAAAAGTTGCAACCACATCTCCAAAAGACTTTTACAGAAGTATCACGCCAATATCCTATTTTTTTCCTTTACCCAAGATACTCATCTCCTATATTCATACCACCAACAAAGGCCACTTTTATTATCAATTATAGTCAGTTTTCTATGGTCTCTATAGTTTCAATCTAATATTTAATAGAGGTATATAACTTCTAAAGAAGAAAATGTAAGCTCACTCCTGTATTTTTTTAAAAATATCTTTTTAATCTGAGTTAGAAGTGTTTACTCCATCTATAATAAGATTGACTTCTAAGCCCTTCTTTAGCTTTTTTTCTATTAAAAGATCAGCTATTTCTTTTCCAATGTTATCAAACTTAAAAACGAAAATATTCCATATTGATGACTTCTCTAGCATTTTTTTAATTTCCTTCTTTAAAGTTTTCAAAAAAATCCTTCCCTGTAAAGTAAAGCTCAATATTATTATTGGCACTTATATGGTTATCTGTACTCATCTCAAGATAAGTAATAAGACCTTTCCATCTTCTTAGCTCTTTTCTATCAGCATTAGTAACATTTTTTTATACTTCTTAATTTTTTTATTTTATATATTTTATTGGCTACCCTTTTTTTCTTGAAAGTGAGACCAAAAAAATAGATAGATAAAAAAACCAACATAAGGTAAAAGAGTTAAAATAAAAGATCCAAAAGAATTGTATATAGTGGATTTTTTTCTCCACTGTGATAATAACAATAATAAAAAAATAAATTTGCCACCCAAACATATTGTAAAAAGAGATTTACAAAAGTTATTATTAGAATCTTGAATATCTTGCATATCTTTTACCTCGAAAAAAATAATATTTGATATATAATATCATTTTTTTAGATATTCTCAAAAAAATAAAAAAATTATTTAAAAAAATATGGATAAATATAAATATATATGATAAAATTATAAAGGAATAGTATAGTCATGTGGGAGGACATTTATATGTTAAGTAACAATATGAAAATTTAACCTTTTACTAGGAGACAATTTTAATAAATTAGTTTCCTTACCAACAAAAACAAGTAATAATGAGAAGTATACTTTCGGTTATAGATAGAGATTTTATTGTCTCAAGTAATAATTCATCTCTAGCTGAATTAGTTCAAAAAGTTATTAGATAAAGTTCTAAATGAAAAAGCAAGAGATTGTTGATATTATCAGCGATCTTTTTTTCAATGGAAAAATAAATCTGATTTAAGTTTTTTTATAAAAGAAATATTTCGAGTCAGATATGTTTTCTTCAATAATATCTACAAACTTTGATTATACTCTAGAAGAAAATTTCTTAAATTTCAATAAAAAAATAAATACTCCCTTTTGACGTGAATAATGAGGAAAGTGGGAAGAGTAGCTTTTTATAAAAATCTATGGGAGATTATAAAGACAAAGATATTGATAAATTTGTTCTTTCTTCACAAGATATAAAAAGAATAAAGATCTTAGGATTTTATGCTAAGTTTTGGGAAAAAAATTAAGAATTGAATTTAATAAGAGAGCAACAATAATCTTAGGTGCTAATCTAGAAGATAAAGAGTTCTTAGATATTTTAGATTTTTATAATGTCTAAAACAGATAGACTTCAAACAACTTTATCTATACATCAATGATGAAATTGATAAGTATATGGCTGATAAAAAAATATTACTAATTTTATAAATAAGTATTCAATTGAAATTATAAAAAGGTGAGGCTAGAGACTTTATTCCAAATCTAAAAGAAAAAAATTCTTTGATGAGAAAAAAAGTGGTGATGCTCTACAAAATTTTTGCCTGATTGGTGAGGACGATAGTCAAGTCCTCACCAAATCTGAAAGAACCTAAGCTAGTTGAGAAATTTTTAAAGCTGAGTTGAAGAACCTAAAGTGATTGAGAAAATATAAATTATTTGAGGAATTTCAAAGTGAGTTGAAACAAATGAACCTGCTGTAAATGAGGTAGTTGAGTTAAAACCTATAGAAAATAAAGAAATGGAGACTAAACTCTAAAGACATGATGACTTTCCTTGAAACAAGTTCTGAAGTAAAGTTTACAAGTATGGAATTTACAAAAATTTTCCTATAAAAATACAGAAATTTTTTTCAAAGGACTTAGAACCTTTAAAAATCTAACTTTTTAGGAATGACTGATGTGGATTTTGGAAATGTCAGATTAGAAGGTGTTTTCAATTAAAAGTTTTAGACTTTTTTTAGATTTTTAAACTTATAGAATTTAGAAAGAAAAGACTTTTAGAATTGCAATAGATGAAAAAAAGATACCTTATTTGAATATGAAATACCTAAAGACATTAAAAAAATAAAAGATTGGAAGAAATACTTTGATTTCTTTGCTAAAGTTTTTTTAAAGCAACTACTATAAAAATTTAAAAATAGCTAATGATAAATATGAATATTATTTCCATAATAATATTGAGTACTATAAATTTATAACCTTAAAGACAAATTTTTAACTCAATATACAAATTTAATTTCTAATCTAAGATTATATAGATATAAAAATTTAAGTTCAGCTAAAGAATACCTTCTTTTGAATTAGATTTACTTGATAAATCAAAGTTCTGTGGAAGAAAGCAAATACTTTGGATAAATGCAGAAATTAAATCAGTTATTGATGTGAATATAGGGGATAGTTTAACAATAAAACGTCTTCATAAAGATGAATTTTAATGATTTTTCCTTATGATGTAGAAGAAATAATCACCTTTAGTCCATCCTCTTACTAAAGAAGAAGTAAAAGACAACATAATAAAAATTAACAAGAAAAATCTGTTAAGATAAAAATTGAGAAGAGTTCACAAATAGGAGGTCTATATTGTATGGATAAATTAATAAAAAGAAGAGTTCTTTAAAGAATTTTCCATTAATGAGGATTATTTTTCTTTCCACTGGTTTAGATTGGACTGAATTAGAAAAAAATATATGAAGACTATGTTAGCTTAGTTCCTCTTTTTAGAAAAAAAGAAGCTGAATATGTAGTATCTAAATTAATAGATGTATCATCTGTACACTCTGTAAGAAGAAGGGTAAAAAAACCTAGCTCATCTAATTGAAAAAAATAATTAGAAAAGGAAAGAAGTACCAAGAAAGAAATATTAGTGTTGATAACTATAAAGAAATAGTTACAGACTTAATAGGGATAAGAGTGTTACATCTTTTTAAAGATGATTGGCAAACTATACATCATGAAATTTTTAAATCTTTGGGATATAAAAAGAAACACCTCAAGTCAATATTAGAAGAGGTGACTATAATCTATCTCAGTTTAAAGAAACAATTAAAGACATAAACTGTGATGTAATTGTAAGAGAACATGGATATCGTTCAGTACATTATCTTGTTAGCATAGATATAACAAAAAGTTTTAAATATATCTGTTGAAATACAAGTGAGAACAGTTTTTTTGAAGAAGCTTGGAGTGAAATAGATCACATCATGAGATATCCTTATGATGTTGATAATCCAATAATAACTGAGTATTTAGGAATTTTCAATCGTATAGTTGGTTCAGCTGATGAAATGGGAACTTTCTTAAAGAAAGTTAAAGAAAATTTTGGAAATGCAAAAAAATGTTGATGAAGTTCAAAGAGAATTAGATTTAAAATTTAAATAAAAAATAGGAGGCATATGCCTCCTATTATTCTATTCTTGATTTTTTTAATATTTTCTATAGCTTCAGTGAAAGCTTCTTTAAAAACCTTCTGATGTAAAAAGTTGCTCCTGCTACCATGTCGATTTTATCAAGTCTTTGTCTAGCCTTAACATCATCAACTAATTTTTGTACAGCAAACACCACCAATGACATCAGTATCTTCATGTATAACTTGAATTTCAGTAACTCTAAGTGACTTATCTTTTTTTTCTTGTAAGCTTTAACTTTTTAAAGTTATATCACCCGCATAACCGATACCAGTTCCTTCAGCTTCATAAATTTTTTTGGTTTAAATTTATCTTCAAATACAAAAAGCAAGTAAACCAATTGAAATGAAAAAGCTATAACTAACCATTCTCTTATTCCTAAAATCTTTTATCGTCATTCATTCTCCTATTTCATTAGGTTTTGTTTTTCAATATCTTTAACAGCATTTCTAAGTGCTCTTCTAAAACCAGCTGAAGTAGAAGTTGCTCCAGAAACTCCATCTACTTTATTATAATTTTGTTTATCTTTTTACTTGTTTAATCAATTGTTCTATTGCAACTCCACCAATTTTATCAGTTTCTTTATGTTGAGCAACAATATCTTTTATAACCACCTTTACCATCTTTTTTTAGTAGCTTTTTACAGTTAAAAACTATAGGTACACCATCTTCGTTGTATCCTCTTGCTTCAGCCTTAGCTTCATATATTTTATCCTCTGCAAAAACTTCCTAAACTTAATACTGCAAAACAAATTGCTAAAAAAACTTTTTTTTCATAAATGTCCTCTCACTAACCTATTATCTAGATTATTTTTCTTTCTTTTTATTTATTTATTTGATATAGCTTCAACACCTGGTAAAACTTTACCTTCTAAGAATTCTAAAGATGCTCCTCCACCAGTAGAAATATGTGTAAATTTATCTGCATATCCTAAACTGATAGCAGCTGCAGCAGAGTCTCCTCCACCTATTATAGTAACAGCATCAGCAAGATTTGCTATTGATTCACATACACCTATTGTACCTTTAGCGAAATTAGACATTTCAAAAAAACTCCCATAGGTCCATTCCATACAACAGTCTTAGCAGTTTTTATATAACTATCAAATAGTTTAACAGTTTTTTTCTCCAATGTCAAGCCCCATTTTATTATCAGGGATATCATCTACATCTACAGTAGAAAAATTCAGCATCATTATTAAATTCAGCTGCAACAACAGTGTCTACAGGTAGAACTATTTTTTTCCATTTGATTTAGTTAAAAGATCTTTTTGCTAAATCTAATTTATCATCTTCAACTAATGAAGTTCCAATGTTTTTTTCCTTCTGCTTTTTAAGAAAGTAAACATCATAGCTCCACCAATTAAGATTTTATCAGCCTTAGTTAATAAGTTTTCAATTACTCCTATTTTATCAGAAACCTTAGCTCCACCTAAAAATAGCAATTAGAGGTCTCTTTGGATTATTTACAGCTTCACCTATAAATTTTTAATTCTTTTTCAACTAGGAAACCAACAGCTGAATTTCCTGCACCGATATTTTCTGCAATTCCCTACGTTAGAAGCATGTGCTCTGTGAGCAGTTCCGAAAAGCATCATTTACAAAAAAACATCTCCAAGTGATGCCCAGTATTTTTCCCTAATTCAGGATCGTTTTTAGATTCTTTTTTTACCATCTAAATCTTCAAATCTTGTGTTTTCAAACATTAAAAACTTCACCAGATTTTAAGTTATTGATAGCAGTTTCTAATTTTTTTCTCCTCTAGTTTCAGGAATGAAAGTAACATTCTTTCCTAAAAGTTCAGATAATTTTTTTCAGCTACAGCTTTTAAGCTCTTTGAAGCCTTATCTTCTTCAGTTTTTTTACTTTTTCCTAAGTGAGAGAATAAAAATAAGTTTAGCATTTTTGTTCTAAAGCATATTTAATTGTAGGTAATGCTTGAATTATTCTATTTTCATCAGTAATTTTTTTCCTTCTTTCATAGGAACATTGAAATCTACTCTCATAAGAACTTTTTTTATCAGTTAAATTTAAGTCAGTTATAATTTTTTTCATTTTTGTTCTCCTTTTAAATTTTTAAAGAGTATTTGGATATTTTATCTCTTCTAGTTCATTTTTTTATAATTTTCTATATCTTCATCATCCAATTTCATCATTAAGCTCATGAATCATTTCAAGACTTATGGGTTCACCTTGATAAATTCTTTTTCTACTATATCTAGTGGAATTTCTTTTTTTCATAGTAATCTTCACAAAAATTCAACATACTTTTTAGGATCACCATCTAATAGATAAAAGTATATCTTCTGAGCCATCTGGATCAATAGTTTCTCCTGTTTGCCATTCACTATCAACAACAGTTCTCCAAATACAAAAAGTACTTTTTTTATACTTTTTTTATAGGCTCATTATAAATGAAAATCATCAAATTGCTTAGGTAGACCCTTTTGCAAGATTTTTCTATCTTAGGACTATCAGCTTCCCAATCAAAAATACTCATTATTTATTCCACTTATAACAGCACCATGTTTATTAAATAAAATAAGCATTTCTTCTCCACAGCCATTTTTCATTTCAAAGACTTCTTCATCAACATCCCAAGACGGATTATATGAGTAATATCTTATTTCCCATTCCTGTTCCATTATTAGTTCAAGTGCTGAGATAGACTTACAAATTTGTTTTAGTTTTTTTGAATATCAGGTAAGCTAGATAAATTTTTGACTTGTTAGCATAAATTCTCCTATTTTTTTAAAAAAAGTGGAACATAAGTATGTTCCACTATTTAATTGCTAAATATTTTGTTTTATATTCTGCTATTTAATTATTTAGAAATTTCAACAAATTTCTTTAATGTTCTTATAAGTTGAGAAGTGTAAGACATTTCATTGTCATACCAAGCAACAGTTTTAACTAATTGTTTTCCTCCAACTGATAGAACTTTAGTTTGAGTTGCATCAAATAATGATCCAAAACTAATTCCAATGATATCGCTTGATACTAATTCTTCTTCAGTATATCCAAATGATTCGTTGCTTGCAGCTTTCATAGCAGCATTGATTTCTTCAACTGAAGTTTCTTTTTCTAAAACTGTTACAAGTTCAGTGATTGATCCAGTTATAACAGGGACTCTTTGAGCAGCTCCATCTAATTTTCCTTTTAATTCAGGAATTACAAGACCTATAGCTTTTGCAGCTCCAGTTGTGTTAGGAACTATATTTTCAGCAGCAGCTCTTGCTCTTCTTAAGTCTCCTTTTTTATGAGGAGCATCTAAAGTATTTTGGTCATTAGTATAAGCATGGATAGTAGTCATTAATCCTTCAACAATTCCAAATTTATCATTTAATACTTTTTGCCATTGGAGCAAGACAGTTAGTTGTACAAGAAGCTCCTGATATTACTGTTTCACTTCCATCTAAGATATTGTCATTTACATTGTAAACAATAGTTTTTTTAAATCTCCTGTAGCTGGTGCAGAAATAACAACTTTTTTTAGCTCCTGCTTTGATGTGAGCTTCTGCTTTTTCTTTACTTGTAAAGAAACCAGTACATTCAAGAACAACGTCTATTCCTAATTCTCCCCAAGGTAATTCTTCAGGATTAGCTTTAGCGAAAAACTTTTATGCTATCTCCATCTACTACAAAAACCATCATCAGTAACTTCGATTGTTCCATCAAATCTTCCTTGTGCTGAATCATATTTAAAAAGATGTGCTAATGTTTTTTTGCATCTGTTAAGTCATTTATAGCAACAACATCGAAATCTTTATTTTTTTACTCATAACTCTTAATGCTAATCTTCCAATTCTTCCAAATCCATTAATTGCAACTTTTACTGCCATTTTAACCTCCTAAATTTTAACTTTCTATAAATTTATAAAAAAACCAATAATTAACCAAAAATTAAATTAATTGTTTATATTTAAAATATATACTTTTTTTAAACAACTGTCAAATTTTAGTTGACAATATTTTTTTAACTTAAAAAATGGTTATTTTTTTACCGTAACTCAAAAAGTTAACCGTTGTTATTTTTAAAAGCTCTTTCATATCAAGAGGAATTTCAATTTCAACTTTTAGATTTTCTAAAGTTTTTTTGGATTTTGAAATTCTAATTTATATGCATGAAGCATCTGTCTTTTTGCTAAATTCATATCTCCACCATAGAGTTCATCTCCAACCAAAGGGTGACCAATAAGGGATAAGTGAGCTCTTATCTGATGAGTTCTACCTGTATATAGTCTAGCTTCAAGAAAGGTAATATTTTTTTCTCACGATTTCTTTCTAAAAACTTTTATATGAGTTTTAGCTGACTTTCCACCATTTTCTTCAGAAAGTTCTATTCTTCTTAAGTCATCTCCAATTTTTTTCCTATGGGAAGTTCTATAAAGAAATCATCTTCTTCTATTATTCCACTTACGATAACTTTATATGTCTTTTTAACTTCTGTTTTATCTTGTAAAAAAAGCTTGAGTATATGCATTTTTTTGCAATTATGATAAGTCCAGATGTATTCATATCTAAACGATTATAGAATCTAGGCACTAAAGTTTTTACCCAAAGTTTTTTTCAAAAATAATTTACAACTGCATTTGCCAAAGTTTTATCTACTTTTTGAGTAGGATGAACTATGATATATGGCTCTTTATTTACTATAAGTAAATTTTTCATCTTCATAAGCTATATCTATTGGGTATATCCATAGCCTTTTATACCTGTACTTTTTTTCTTTTTCAATTATAACTATTCTATTTAATTTCTTAATCTTCTTGGCATTATTTTTTTAATTCTTTTTTTCCATTTAGATAGATCTCTAAATTTCTAAGACCTCTACTAGAATAGCCCTTTGTTTCTTTTTAAATAAGTTCCAATTTCATAACCATCGAACTCATGTTCCACTATATTTTTTTCATTCTATTCCTCAATCTACATTTCAGATTTTTTTTATTAATTCAATAAGTTTGTCCACATCTTCTTCTTTAGTTGCCCAAGAAGTTACAAATCTTGATGATTGACTTTCTCCTATACCAAAAAAATTCAACAGAAAAAAATAACTTCTTTTTCTAATTCTTTTTATTTGTTTTTGACTCAAGTCAACAAAAAAACTTGGTTAGTATATGAATTAGTTGCTAGTTTAATTCCTTTTTTTCAACAAAGGCATTTTTTTATCTTTTAAAAGCCATTTTATTAGAGTGAACTCCTATTCTATAATATAGATCGTTTTTTTAAATAGAGTAGCAAATTGAACTCCTAACAGTCTTCCCTTTTGCAAACAATCCACCTTTTTTTGCTTGATAGAGAAATTAAATTCTTTCTTTATATCTTCATTTATAATAACTACAGCTTCACCAAATAATAGACCCACATTTTGTACCACCAATATAGAAAAGCATCACAATATTTAGGATAGTCTTCTAAGTTTATATCACATTTTTTTCTGAGGCAAGTGCAGAGGCAAGTCTAGCTCCATCTAAAAAAATAGATAAAGATTATTGTCTTTACATACTTTTACTAATTGCTTCTAACTCATCTTTAGTGTAGACAGTTCCTATTTCAGTAGTATTTGAAATATAGACCATTTTAGGTTTAACCATATGATGATCTTCGTGTTTTTCTCAATTCATTTAATATCAACTCAGGTGTCAATTTTTCCATCAACAGGCTCAACTTCAATTATTTTATGTCCAGTTGCTTCTATAGCTCCAGTTTCGTGTATAGAAATATGACCTGTTTTTTTGAAGCGATAACAGCTTCATAAGGTTTTAGTGCATGAGAAATAACAGTTGTATTTACTTGAGTTCCACCAACTAAAAAAATAAATATCAGCATTAGGATAGTTAATATTTTTCTTTGATTAAATTTTTTTAGCTTCCTCACAATATTCATCTTCACCATAACCTATTGTTTGTTCATAATTTGTCTTAACAAGTGCTTCTAAAACTTCAGGACAAGCTCCTTCACTATAATCATTTTTTTAAAAACTTATCATACTTCTCTACCTCCTAAAAAAATTAAAAACCTAATTGTCTATATGCCTCATACAAAATTATAACAGCTGAGTTAGAAAGATTTAAAGATCTTCCCATTGGTATCATTGGGATTGTTATACATCTTTCAGGATTTGTATTTAAAAATTTCTTCAGGTATTCCTCTTGATTCTGGTCAAACATGATGAAATCATTTTCTTCGTATTTGACATCAGAATATTTTTTTGCTTTAGTCTTTGTTGTAGCGTAAAACAAACGTATATTTCTATTAGCTTCTAAGAAATCTTCAAAAAGATTCCCATATTTTCAAATCTACTAAGTGCCAATAATCCATTCCAGCTCTTCTTACTTGTTTTTCATCAAGAGAAAAACCTAATGGTTTTATTAAATGTAAAAGTTGTATTTGTTAATACACAACTTCTTCCAATATTTCCTGTATTATAAGGAATTTCTGGTTGATACAATACTATATTCATAATTTTCCCTTTTCAAATTTATTTTATTTCATCTAAATGACTTGTGTTAGAAAAAAATCTGTAATTTCAAATTTTTCCATCTTTGTATTCTACTATAGTGTAGCTAGTATTTTTAGGTATTGCTTCATCACTTAAAGTAGAAATATCTTTTCCACTTATATAGTGCAGTAAAGTTTTTAAAAGTTGCTCCATGGCTCACAACTAAAACTCTTTCATAATTTTTATTCAATTCAACAAACTTATTTAAACCTTTGATAACTCTTTCTCTAACTTCAAGAAAAACTTTCACCATTATATTCTCTTGGATCATATTCAATTTGATTGAAAAAGAAGTTTTTTTAATTGGGATAGGATAAAGTTCTTTAAATTTCTCATGTCCCATACCTTCCATATCTCCCATTGAAATTTCAATGAAAATCATCAAAAATTTCAACTTCTTGGTCTCTATCACCTTTTATATAATTTGCGGTATCATTTGCTCTCTTTTAAAGATGTTGAATAAAATTTATCGAACTTTAATATCTTTTAATTTTTACCCAATAATTTTGCTTGAATAATTCCTAACTCAGTAAGAGGGGAATCAGAAAGTCCCTTGGAATCTTTTTCTCGACATTCCAAATCGTTTGCCCATGTCTTACAAAAATATATCTCCATTGTTGAACACCTCCATATAATTTGTTATAATATATATTAGATTATACAAAAATTTTTACAATATATGTAAAACTAAGTTTATTTTAAAAATTCTGGTGGAGTTACTGAAAAAAATAATCACACTTTTTGTATCGTTTAAATTAGTCCATTTATGTGGAGCCATTGCTGGGATATGGATAGAGTCACCAGAAGAAAGAACAACAGAGAATTTTCCAATAGTTAATTTTTACTTTTTCCATCTAACAATACAGCAATCTCTTCACCTTTATGTGACATTGGTTTTAACTGATGTTTCAGCATTTTTTTCCTATTAAAGTCATTTGCATACATTCAATATTTGTTTCAATATCTGGAGATAATAATTCATAAATTACATATTCAGTTGAGATAATTTTTTTTCTTTTTTAAAAGATGAAATTCATATTTTTCTTTATCTGAATCTTTGAACCTCTACGACTGACACCCTACGAGTGCTAGAGTCACGAGGTTCTTAAAAGTACTATTTAGTTTCTTTTGAATATCTAGTATTCAAATACTAGCTAATTTCCTTAAGACTTTAATGGACAAGCTCTCTGTTGAGAACATTTACGTCCTGTTGGCTCGGTTCAAAAACCAGTTTTTATTTTAAAAATCCCATACACTTTAATGTTTTTTTACATTTTCCTTTTTATTCTTTCAATTTCTTCATTATGCAATTTAACAAAATTTTTTAAATTCTTTTTGTGCTTTTTTTCTATATTTACTTCTTCTAAATTTTTCTTTTTACATTCTTTATTAAAAAATGCAGAATACAAATCTCTTTGTATTTTATTTCCTAATATTTCTACCCATCTTTTTTTGATAGACTTTTCTTTTCATATTCATTTTGTACTATGATTTAGTTGACTAGCTTTTTACTTTAAAAAGTATCAATTTTTATTATATTTTTCCAATATATTCTAATTTTTCTATTTATTATTTCAATTAATAATGCTGGTGCTCTATTTGATAATGATTTTCCAAATCTCTTTTTCTTTTTAAATTTTCCAGTTTTTCAGATATTTGAGTTTTTCTTGCTTCTTCTCTGTAAAGCTTTAAAATTCATATTTTTCAACTTTTACTATTGTTCCAATTTCTAGTATACTATTCGCTAAAATATTATGAGATTGTTTTCTTTTATCTGCGATTTTTCTCTGTAAATTTGAAAGTTTTAACTTTGTTTTTACACGATTTGCTCTTTTTCCATTTTTCTTTATTTATATTAGTAGTACCATCAGCATTGTATTTATTAGGATTGTTTGCTCTTCTCTGTCTATCTAATTTTTCTTTGTAGTCTTATTTTTTTCTTTTTCATTTATTTCTATATTTTCAGCTAAAAATCTTTAATTCTACTTTATTATCACTAACGATTGCTATTGTTGAGTTCCTATATCAATTCCAATTTCATTTTCTCCACCAACTTTATGTTTTTTTAGGAGGTGTTCCCTCAAAAAGTTATTTGAATATAGTATTTATTTTTCCATTTACAACTCTCTTAAGTAATCTACAATACAATAACTTTATCTAAAAAAACAACTTTAGTATATTTATCATTATTTTTTTATTATTACAGGAATCTTTAAGCCTAACCAAGATATGCAACAATCTTCTTTAAAAATCTAAGACCTGTAATATTTCCTTTTTCTCTAACAGAATAGAAATCTCCATAACTTTTTAAAAATATACTTTTTAGCTTTACCATACTTAAATTTTTCATAAGTTGCAAAAGCTCTTTCAGCTAACTCTTGTCCCATTTGAGATCCTATATTCTTTTTTTAAATTTTTTTGTGTCATAGGTTTTACGTATTTATTTAATTCAAATTTTAGATATTGAATATTTTTTTATCTAATTCTTTATATCTTTTAGATTGCTCTTTTTTTCTCTAAATTACTAATTTCTTTATACTCAGAAGAATTTATCATTTTCTATGTCTTTTAAGAATTTCATAAAGGCAAAGCATTATATATCATTCTAGCTATATTTAATCTTTTTTCTAAAAATATGTTCTTGCCATAGTTCAGTTTTCTAAAGCTAATGTCAATACATAATTTCGCCATAATTCCTCCTTATCTTTTCTTTTTGAGTTTGGATATATCTTCTATATTTTAGACACCACACTATATGATATTGAATTGAATACACATATCCTCTTCCAAAATAAATATTCAATATTTTTATTATCATTTTTATTATACTATATATATTTAACTATTTCAAATTTTTTTGTAAACAAAAATATGCCATTCATCTCACGACTAACACCCTACGAGTGCTAGAGTCACGAGTGTTCTGGCATAATTCATAAAAATTAATAAAATAGCAGAAGCTGAAAATGTAATTATTAGTTATACTATTATTGTAGATAGTGGTTTTACATCGTTTTGGTTTTATCTTTAAAAAAATTTATTGATTTTTGCAGAAGAACTAAAAAATGAAAAATTTAAAATTGAGAGGTATTTCTTCTCATCCAGGTCATGTCTATTCTTCAACATGTGAAGCAGATATTCATAAATATGTCTTAGATGAATGTGAAACTTTAAAAGCAAGCAAAAGAAATTCTTGAAAAAGAAGGATATTACTTTAGAGTATATTACAAGTGGATCTACTCCCTACTTTTTACAGAAGCAGTTAAAGATTTAAATATAAATGTGTATCATCCTGGAAATTATGTTTTTTTAGATAGCATTCAGTTATCCATAAATAAGGCTAAAGTTAAAGATTGTGCATTAACTGTTTTAGCTACAATAATTTCTCATCCGAGTGAAAAATCTTTTTATTTGTGATGCAGGGAGCTAAATGCTTAGGTTTGGATCAAGGAGCTCATGGAAATAGTTCTATTATTGGGTATGGAACTGTAATTGATCATCCAGAAGTGATAGTGAGTTCTTTATCTGAAGAAGTTGGGAAACTAAAAAGCAGAAGGAGAAACAAGTTTAAAAAGTAGGTGACAAGATAGAAATTATTCCTAATCATTCTTGTTCTACAGCAAATCTATGTACTTATTATACTGTAGTTGATGGTGATGATGTAATTAAAAAGTATTAAAGTTGATGCAAGAGGAAATAGTATAAAGAGGATCTAAGAAAAATTAGATAGAACCTTTAACCTTAAGTTATATATAAAGTTAAAGGTTCTATTTTATTTTCTATTTTTTTCCAGAATTGAAAATAAGTCAAATGTTGCTTTCATATCCAAATTTGCTGAAGGCTCATCTAAAATTAAAATAAATTCACCTTTTTAATTTCAAGATTAATATTTCTTTTAAAAGCAGTTCGTCCATCTTCCCCATTCATAAGAAACATCTTTTAACAAAATTCATGATTATACCTCATACTGAGCTTTCCATAATTTTGTGTAGTAACCATTTTTATCAAGCAGTTCCTCATGCTTTCCTTTTTTTCAAAGTAAATTGCCTTTTTGAAATACGAGAATTTGGTCAGCTTTTTGAATTGTTTTTTTAAATGATGAGCCACTACAAGTACAGTTCTATTCTTTGCAAGTTCTGTAATGGCGTCTTGTATCAAAGATTCATTTACAGGATCAACATTACTTGTCATTTCATCAAGAATTAAAAATCAGGTGCATCCTTTAGAAAAGCTCTTGCAATAGATATTCTTTGTCTTTGTCCACCTGATAAAAATCCCACCATTTTCTCCAATATCAGTTTCATAACCTTTTTGGTAAACTCATAATGAAATCATGTATCTTTTGCTTTTCTTTTGCAGCTTCAATGATTTCTTCTTTTTCGTTGCTCCTTTTTTTACCTACCCTGATGTTTTTCTTCGATCGTGTTATCAAACAGTTGAACATTTCTGCATGACAATACTGATACGTTCTAGAAAGCTCATCATAAGGAATATCTCTTATATCAGTTCCTCCGAGTGTAATTTTTCCTTTATGCACATCATAAAAATCTTAAAAAGCAAGTTGGTTATAGTAGTCTTTCCACTACCTGATTCTCCAACTAAGGCTGTCATTGATTTTTCAGCAATAGAAAAGCTCAATTTTTCCATTTTAAATTCATCTTTTTCATAGGAAAAAAATCTATGTTTTTCAAAAAGCTATATCATTATATTTCGGAATAATTCCATTTACTTTATCTGAGATTACATCTGCATATAAAATTCTTGAGAGTCTTTCGTAACTATCTACCGCCGAAAACATAGTACATATAGTGTTGTTCCATAGAAGCGAATGGTTTATAAAATTCTTTTGAAATTACTGCAAAGATAATAAAATGAAGTACATCAAGACTTCCCTTTATAACAAGTATTGCTCCTGCAATTAAAAAGAACTAAATATCCAATATCCAGTAAAAAAACCAAATATAGATAACTGTTTTGCCTTGAATCTTGAAGCTGCTTTACTTGTTTCTCCAAACTTTTTTTGTCTTATTCATAAGCTCATTATCCAAGCTCTTATTGTTTGAAAAAAACTCTTTAGTACAGGTATTCCTCTAACATATTCAACAAATAAGCTAACCATATCAAGAAGTGCTGAGTTGTTTGTGATTTTTCAATTCTTTCAGATTTCTTAATTGTTAGATATAGAAAGATAAGTGCAATCGGAACAGATACAGCCATCATAATGGCAAGTTTAAAAATTAATACTTGCAAGACCAACAAATACGACTGCACCTATCAAAAAAATCGCCAAACATTCTTGACCACATGTGTCCTACAACAAGGGACATATTATCAACATCTTTGTGTAAAAATTGTATTGATTTCTCCCTAATCTTTCATTTTGTATAAAAACCTAAACTAAATTTCTTTTAATTTGATAATCATGCGTTCTCTGATTTGCTGAACAATATCAAAACCTGCACTATGCTTTTTCATATCTGCGACCATATTACAAATACCTTTGAAGACTACAAGTAATCCAATCGCAATAAAATATTTATATAGGCTTGCTAAGCTCGTTCCATCAAAGATTTGGAACAGTATAGAAAAATACAATAATAATCATGGCTATGGAGCTTAGTCCATAAAGGGCAAAGAATACACTTGATATAATCAAATCTCTCTTGCCGGTTTTTGTAAAGTAGTTTTAACATTTCTTTAAACATTTTCTGTTACCACCTCTTTCAAATTCCATCTATCTACCTTGTTCTGTGCTTCAACCATATCCTTATAGAACTCACATCTTTTCATTAGCTCTTCATGGCTTCCTGCATCAAGAACAACACCCTTATCCATAACTATAATTTGGTCTGAATCTCTAATCGTATTTAGATGATGAGCAATTGTAATGATAGTTTTATCCTTACTTAAATCGTCAATCGCTTCACCAATTAGTCTTTCGTTTTCACTATCAACAGCTGCCATTGCCTCATCTAATATTAAAATCGGTGCATTTTTGAGTATCATTCTTGCAATGGAAATTCTTTGTTTTTCTCCACCGGATAACTTAACACCCATTTCACCTACTCGTGTTTCATATCCATTTGGCAATGCTGAAATAAAAATCATGGCATCTTGCTTTTTAGCTGCTTCTATAACTTCTTCTTTTGTTGCATTTAATTTTTCCAATTGCTATATTTTTCAAAAAATGCTTAAATCAAAAAGGATAACATCTTGTTGCACACTACCAATCAGCATTGAGATATTTTCTTGACTATATTCTTTTATATCTTTTCCATTTATCAGTATTTGTCCTTCATCTGCATCCCAAAATCCCATAAGCAAATTAGATACTGTACTCTTTCCACAACCGCTTGCACCTACAAAGGCATTTACGCTATTTTTTTCTTAAAAGTCAAATTGATATTTTTTTAGCTCAAAGCTATCTTTTCCGTATGCAAAATTCACATCTTTAAATTCTATGTTTCCAAATTCTAAACCTTGTTCTGTCTTTTTCTTTGGAAGTGGAACTGTTAAAACTTTTCAATCGCCTTTAGAGCTTCCTTAAACACAATAGAAAAAAATGTTGCAATGTAGCTGTCTTACTTATAGATGCTGTAAAAAGCAGACGATAAAAATAATAGCAAGTATAAAATTAGGTGTTGTAATATTTCCATAGTAAAGAAATATACTTCCCAAAAATCATGACAATAACTACTCCAATTTCCATAAATATGTCAATGAATCCCATTGGAATTGTAATTGCTCCCTATGCTCTTTTTAACCCAGTAAATATATTCTCTTGCGGTTTTTAATGTTCTTTCACTAATCTCCTCTTCTTTAGTAAAAGCCTTAATAACAGAAATATTTTTTTACATATTCCATTAGCTCTTCTCTCATCTTGTTTTCATGGTCAAAGTAAATAGCAAAAGTTTTTATTCATTGTTTTCTGTGAAAGAACTTTTACTAAATACATGAGTGGAACTCCAGCAATCATTCCCAAGAGCAAGACGCCAATCCACAAAAATCATAGCTACAAAAAAATAATGGTAGGTAGAAGTGTAACTGACATTATTTCAGGAAGACCATGAGCAAGATATACTTCCACTTGTTCTACATCATGTTGAACAATGTTGGTAAGCTCTCCTGTATTATGTTCTTTAAAGAATCCCTAAACTTAGTTTTTCAAATGACTCGATAATATCTAACCCTAAGTTCTGTCAATTTTTCGTATGCTTTCTCATGAGCAACCTTTGTTGTAAAATAATAAAAACACTCCTTTTTAATACAAAACGATATAAAGATTCCCAAGAATATATACTTTAAATTACCTTTGTTAATATTACTTTGTGATTAAAGAACTAATCAAATATACAAGTAAGATTTGTGGTATCAAATCAAATACTATTTTTTAGAGTCAGAAGTAGAATTGGATAAACCATTTTTCCCAATCACTTTTTATTAATTCTTTTTCTAGCATGAACAACTCTCCTTTCAAAATTGAATAATATTGAATTTTAATTCAGTATTAAGGTTTAAAAGTAAGACTTTGCTGATTACGCAAAGTCTATTTTTTTAGTACTGATTATAGAGATTCCACTCCTTGTAATAACACCTTGCAATAAGTTTTAGCATATCTTTTGCCCACTTTTCACTTTGATAGTGCCTTGCTATTTCAAGAAGCCCCTCTGTAAAGTTACTGGCTAAAAATATGGGCAAGCATTGGATCATATTTCTGTTTTGATTGTCTTTTTAAACTTACTTCAATATGAACCTGCATTTGCGATATGAGTTTTTGTTTTGCTTCTGTATGCTTAGTACCTGAGCTTTTATCCATTAAAAATAATTAACTTCCTACGCTCTTTTAAAAAGTTCATTAATATAATTTTCTCCAACCTCATCAAACCTTTTCAGAAGCAGAACCTTTTTCCAAAGATTCCTCCTCATTAAAAAGCTGACTCGAAGTTTATATAAACAGAACTTACTACTGCATCAAACAAAACTTCCTTATTCTTGAAATAGGTATAAATTAGTGCCACAGGAATATCTGCTTCTTTTGCAATTTCTATTAATTTAGCACCTCTATAATCCTTTTTATAAAAATACTTTTTCTGCTGCTTCTAATATTCTATTTCTAACTTCTTCTTTTAATACTTGTGCCATAGCACACCTCTCTTTATACCAATACTGAATTTATATTTAATAATAAATCAAAATTCAGTATTTGTCAAGTTACCTATAAAAAAATTATGTTATCCTTATGGTATAATTTGATTATAATTTAAAAACTTGCTTAATGTTTTCTATCTAATTTCATCCTTATGTAGCAAACACAGTAAGTGTATGGACACTTACGAAAAAAATTGATGAAGCAGACCTTCAGGGAGCTTCTTCTTTTTATTTATTTAAAATGAAAATGTGTATATTTTTTTAGGTCTTCCTCTGTTTATTTTTATTAAATTTGAAATAGCCAAGCTATTTTCTTCAAGTTTTAACAACAATCTGTTAGCTGTTCTTTTCTGAGATGTTTAAATAATCAGCTAAATTAGCACAACTTACTTTTTCTTGATTTTTTTAAAAAAGCTCTATAAGTTTTTCTGAATTTTGTTTTTGTTATATTTAATTTTTTTAATTTCTCAATTATTTCAATATTCTTCTTTTTAGCATTTATTTCAGATAAGATAGTTTCAGAATTAGTAGAAACTAAATATATAACTTCAGTATTGGTTTCTTTATTTTTTTATATATGACTTTTTCTGCATTATGCCTTGCTTCATTTATATTATTACCTTTTCCCCCATCCAGAAAGAAAAATTATTTCTAAATTTCTTTTTTTAAATTTAAAGCTATATTTGAATTTATAAAAATCTTCATAGAGCATTAAAAATTTCTATATTTTTTTATCTAAAATTTTTTTATTATGCAATTTTTAGAAATTGAATGAATTTCTTCTTCAATATCAATAGAAATTTTATCAAATAAAAGTTTTCCAAAAATGATTTGTTTTTCAGATTTTAAAATTTTTTTATGTCCTTTATAACTTCTAAAAACAGTGTTTTTTTAATATTTTTCTTCTGATGGAAATAGAAAAATCAAATGAAATTTTTCAGATTTTTAAAAAAGTTAACCATGTTACTTATTCTGGTTAAAAACTATATCTATTTTTCTTTTTCTTTTTTTAAATTAATATAATTATTTTTCAAAGTTTCATATAAATTTTTATTAGAAAAATTTATTTGATAAAAAAATAGGTTCCTCTTCTTTCTTAAAAAAATATCTTTAAACCAGTATTCCTTTTTCAGGAGAAATAAAATCAATATAAACCCTTGAAAAAAATCTATTTTGGGATTTTCTTTTTAAAAATATTAAAAAGATATTTGTATAAATCTCCTTTTTGAAATATCAAAATGGTATAAAAGGTGTAAATAGATCAACGCTATTTTTTTATTATTTCATATCCGATAGATCCACTTGTAATAATTCCATCATATTTTTTTGAGCATTTTTTTAAATATAACTCTTCTAAATCATAAAGATTATTATAAAATATATATTTTTATTTCACATGTAATTTCTTTTTAATGAATTTTTTTAATCTTTTCAGATGAATTTTTAGGGGTTAAAAATTGCTAACTTTATCATATAATTTTTCCTTTCTAATAATTATACTTTTAATTATATCATATATTTATTTAAAAGAAAAATTTTAAAAATATTTTTAAGACATATTTATTGACAATTAAAAATGTATAGAGATATAATATCATTAACAAATTTGTCGTTAAAAGTGTCGTTTAATTTTTGCTGTTTTGTTTAAATATGGAGGTAGGTATGGATTTAAAAAGAATTGGAGAAAGTAATTGATAAATATATTGATGAAATTATTGAATTCAGAAGAGATATACACTCGCATCCTGAATTAAGTGGAAATGAAAAAAAGAACATCTGAAAAAGTTATTGAAAAAGTTAAAAAAACTTCCTATTGATTTAATATCTAATGTTAATGGTTATGGAATTATTGGGAATTTAAAAGGGAAATAGTAATAAAAACTATTTTATTAAGAGGTGATATGGATGCACTTCCTATAAATGAAGTAAATGATTTACCTTTTATTTCAAAAAAATAAAAAAATATTATGCATGCATGTGGTCACGATATGCATACTTCTATATTATTAGGAACAGCATATGTATTATCGTATTTCAAAAGACAAATTAGATGGAAATGTAAAATTTATGTTTCAACCTAGTGAAGAAGCATCACCTATTGGTGGTTCAAAAGGAATGATAGCCGAAGGTTTACTTGAAAATCCAAAAAGTTGATGAAGCTTACGCTTTACATGTTTTTTTGAAGTTCCAACAGGAAGTATTGCAATAAAACCAGGTGTTGCAACTTCAAGGTCAGATAGGATTGATATTGAAATTTTTTTGGGAAAAAGTAGCCACGCATCTTTACCAGCTGAAGGAAGGGATGCGATAGTTGTAGCAGGAAATATTATTACAAGTATTCAAACTATAATAAGTAGAAATATGCCTCCTAATCAAACAGCTGTTATTACAATTGGAAAAATAACTGGTGGAAGTAGATATAATGTATTAGCTGATTATGTAAAACTTGAAGGAACAGTTCGTACTTTTTTTCTACTGAGAATGCAGATATGATAAGAGAAAGACTTCAAAAAGATAGTTGAAGATATAGCTAGTGCATATGGATGTAGTGCTAAACTTAATTATCAAAAATGGTTATGATTTTTGTGTATAATGATCCTGAATTATCTGAGTTAGCTATAAAATCTTTAAATGAAATTTTTAGGAAAAGAGAATGTACTTATTCAATCAAATCCTTTACCTGCAGGAGAAGATTTTTCTTTTGTTACCAAAAAAGTTCCATCTGTTTTTATGTGGTTAGGGACAGAAAGTAATTTTAACAAAGGAAAGTGTACCCTACATAGTCCAGAATTTATAGCAGATGAAGCATCATTAAGAGTAGGAATTAAGATTTTTTTGTAAATTAGTTTTTTTGACAGATTAACTTAAGTAAAAAAATTTTTAATTAAGGAGTGATATATATGACTAGTAAAAATTTTTTTATGGATTTGTTGAATGCTTTAGGATTATTAGGTTTTATTTCTGATTCTAGGAACGTTTTTAAGAGCAAAAATAAAAATTTTTTTCAAACCACATTTATACCAGCATCAGTAATAGGAGGTTTTTACTTCTTCTGTTAGGATCTATTTGTTTCAATTTAATAAAAATTCCAGAAGAATGGTTAAAAATATTCTCTTTAATACCAGGAGTTTTAATAGTTCCAATAGTTGCATCTGTACCTCTTGGATTAAAAAAAGTTCATCAGAAAAAAATCTGTTAAAAATATATTACCTCTAGCTTTTTATTGGGATTGCTATTGCTATGTTACAATTTGGATTTGGTTTTTTTCTGCTCAGTATATTTTTTTCCAAACTATGATTTCTATAAGACTTTTGGTTGGGAATTAGGAATTGGATTTGTTGGTGGACATGGAACAGCAGGGTTTATTAGGAAATATGTTGCAAAGTGCTAATTTAGATTTCTGGGAAATAGCTCAAGGAGTAGCAACTACTACTGCTACTTTTCGGTTTAGTAGGTGGAATCTTAATTGGAATGCTTTTTGATTAATATTGCTTCAAGAAAAAAATTTTTACAGCTATTCTTAAAAAGCCAGGGAGATATCCCTGAAAGTTTTAAAAATAGGATTTGTAAAGGATGTAGAAAAATCAACCTAAACTTGGAAGAGAAACTACTTTAACATCATCAGTTGATACTTTAGCATTTCATGCAGCAATTATTTTTTTGGTGTTTGTCTAATTTCTTCACAATTACAAGCTTTTATAAAAGCATATAAAATACCTATACTTGATAAAAATCTCTATCTGGGCTTATGGTATGATTATAATGTTTATAGTGTGGAAAAATATTTGTGAGATTAAAAAGTAGATTTTTTTAATTGATAGTAACACAAAAATCAAGAATATCTGGAAGTCTTACAGAATTTGCAGTTACAGCAGCTATTGCTAGTTTACCTATAAAAGCTGTATTTACTTACTTAGTTCCAATTTTATATATAGTTATTATTGGTTTTTATTGTTACAACTTTATTCTTATTTTATATGTGTAAATTTTTTTATAAAAAGATTATTGGTTTGAACATATGATTGCAACTTTTTGGTATGGCTACTGGTGTATTTTTGACAGGAATACTTTTATTAAGAGTATGCGATCCTGATTTTTAAAAGTCCTGTTTTTAGCGAAATTATTCACTTTCATATACTATAACAAGTGTAGTTTATTTTGTATTTTTAAATATAATTTTAACACTCTTTATTAACTAGAGGACTTTTCTTTGGAATGAGTTTTTACATTTATTGTAGGGATTTTTATTCATGTTTTGCAGCTATAATTTCAAGTAAGATCTTATTGAAAAAAATAAATAAATAGATAATAAAAAATGGTATTGATAGAAAAATTTATCAGTACCATTTTTTTATTTAAAAAGAATATAATAAAAAAATATAGTTATGTCCTTATTGCTTTCAGCTATGAGATAAAAATTATAATATAACTTTTAAAAATTTATTTAAATCCTACTTAAAAATTTGAACACCTCCATATAATTTGTTATAATATATATTAGATTATACAAAATTTTACAATATATGTAAAAACTAAGTTTATAAGTTGAGGTGAAAAAAATGAAATTTTTAGGAATAATACCAGCAAGATATTCTTCAACTAGACTTGAAGGAAAAACCTTTAAAAATTAATAGAAGGTCACACTATGATAGAGTGGGTATACAAGAGAGCAAAAAAATCAAATCTTGACTCATTAATCGTAGCAACAGATGATGAAAAGAATATACAATGAAGTCTTAAATTTTGGTGGGCAAGCAATAATGACAAGTACAGAACACACTAACGGAACATCAAGAATAGCAGAAGTTTGTGAAAAAAATAAAAGGACTATGATGTTATCATAAATATTCAAGGTGATGAACCATTAATAGAATATGAAATGATAAATAGTTTAATAGAAACATTTAAAGAAAAATAAAGAATTAAAAAAATGGCTACATTAAAAACATAAATTAACTGAAAAAGAAGAAATAGAAAAATCCAAATAATGTAAAAAGTAATTTGTGATAAAAAAATGACTATGCAATATATTTTCTCAAGATCTGTAATTCCTTATCCAAGAAAGGCTGATGATATATCATATTTTTAAAGCATATAGGAATCTATGGGTATAAAAGAGACTTTGTTATAGAATATTCAAAGATGCCAGCAACAGCTTTTAGAAAGTAGCTGAATCTTTAGAACAACTTAGAGTTTTAGAAAATGGCTATAAAAATAAAAAGTTTTAGAAACAACTCATAGTTTAATTGGGGTAGATACTCAAGAAAACTTAGAGCAAGTAATTAATTTTGTTAAGAAAAAAATAATATAAGAATATAAGGAGGAGTTGAGATATAAAATCTCACAAAGGACATGAATAAAAAAATATCTTTAATGATTGTATCAGCATTTTTACTATTAGCCTGTTCAAATAACTCAGGGAAAAAAAGGTTAAACCAGTAAAACCTAATGGAGACTACAAAAGTAGGTACTGTAGTTGAAGAAAAATACTAACAATACTAATATTGAAAGAGGAAATAGAGAAAAAAATAACTCTAGAAAATACTGTATTTAAAAAAATTAGGATTACCTTTACCATATAATACTTTTTGGAGCAGCTATACCTTACTTAGTTCCTGTAAATGATAACCATAAAGAAAGTTTCTCAGTTTTTTTGGAGAATATGATGAAAAATAAAGCTCTAAAATACTTTTAAAAAAATTTATCTTCAAGAGGACATGGAGATAACTCACCTTATTGGAGATGGAAAACAAGTATTAAAAAAATCAGATTTATATAATAAAGTAGAAAGTAGAATAGTTTCTATCTATAAAAACAAATCCTAGAAATGTTTTTAACTCTTGTAAATGGTGAATGGCAACAAGCACCTATAAGAAGTGTTGGAGATGTTCAAGATATAATAGTTGCAGCAAGAGGAGAATCTGGAATAATAACTCATATGCTTATCATAACTAGCAATGGTAAGTACTTAGTAGCAAAAAGAATTTAATGTAAGAAAAACTTTTAGCAACTAACAATGCACTTTTATGGTTCAAAAGGAGAAGAAGGTGCTTATGCGTCTAAACCAATTATGCCTAATGTAAGTTCACTACCATCAGCATATCTAGCTTTTAGAAGAAGATGGAGGATATATCCACATATATGGTGGAGGATATGGGACATGGAGTTGGAATGTCTCAATTTGCAGCTGGAACTTTAGCTAAGAGTGGAGAAAGCTATAAGAATATTTTAAAAAGATACTATACTAATGTAAAAATTTCAACTGTTGAATCAGTATTAGGAAATAATAAAGAAATTAAAGTTGGTATCACAACTAATGGAAGTTTAGAACATGGAAGACTAAATATTTTTCTCATCAGAAAATAAAGTTCAAATATACAATGAAGACTTTGATGTAACTGTTGGAGCAAATGAAAGAATAGATGTAAGAAATTCTTCAGGATCAGTGACTGTAACTCTTGAAAATGGAAAAGAGTATAAGACTAGAAATCCTTTAAATTTCTATGCTAAGGGAGAATATTTAACAATTAGTCCTGTTAAAAAAGCTCATACATCTTCTCCAAAATATAGAGGAATCCTAACTATAATTCCAAGAGGTTCTAGTTTAAGAGTAATAAATACTATAGATATTGAAAAAATATCTATTACAAGTTGTTGCAAGTGAAATGCCAAGAAGCTTTTGGTGTTGAAGCATTGAAAGTACAAGCTGTTGCAGCAAGAACTTATGCAGTTAGTGATATATTAAAAGGTAAGTATGCTAAAGATGGTTTCCATATAAAAGATACTGTTGAAAGCCAAGTATATAATAACCAAGTAGAAAATGAAGATGCAACTCGTGCTATAAAAAAAGAAACAGCGGGTGAAATTATGACTTATGATGGTATGCCTATAGATGCTAAATACTTCTCAACATCTTCTGGATTTACAAGCCATGCTTCTAATGTATGGTAAAATTTTTAAAGTTAGAAAGGAAATGTATAAATGAGTACTGAAAACCTTACTCTTTGGAATAATAATGAGAAAAAAATTTAAAAGTTGATAGAAAAAGAAAAGTAAATTTCAGAAGTAGAATTGAAAAGCAATTGAACTATTTGCTGGGGCAGGAGGTTTAGCTCTTGGGAGTTGAAAAAAAGCAGGTTTCAAAACTATAGGACTTATTGAAATAGATAAAAAAATGCTTGCAACACATTGAAATTAAACAGACCCAATTGGAATGTAATAAATGAGAATATAGCTAATATTTCCTCAAAAAAATTTAGAAGATTTTTTTCTCAATAAAAAGGAGAGTTAGATCTTTTTAAGTGGAGGAGCACCATGTCAAGCTTTTTTTCATATGCTGGGAAAAAGATTAGGTTTAGAAGATACAAGGGGAACATTATTTTATCATTATGCTTTGTTCTTAAAAACAATTACAACCTAAGATGTTTCTTTTTGAAAATGTAAAAGGTTTACTTTCACATGATAAGGGAAAAAAACTCATGAAACAATTATAAATGTTTTCAAAGAAGAAGGTTATACAATATATGAAAAAAAGTTTTTAAATGCTTGGGATTATGGAGTCGCTCAGAAAGAGAGAGATTAATAATTGTAGGGATAAGAAATGACTTGATTAATAAACTTAATTTTTTTATTTCCTACTCCACATAAATATAAGCCTGTTTTAAGAGATATTTTTGCTAGATTGTCCTGAAAGTAAAGGGATAGCTTATTCTGAATATAAGAAAAATATTTGAAATAGTTCCACCTGGTGGATACTGGAAAGATATCCCAAAAAGAAATAGCAAAAGAATATATGAAATCTTGTTGGGATATGGAAGGTGGGAGAACAGGAATATTAAGAAGATTAAGTTTAGATGAGCCTTCTTTGACTGTTTTAACTTCTCCTAGCCAAAAAAACAAACAGATAGATGTCATCCCTACTGAAGCTAGACCATTTACTATAAGAGAAAATGCCAGATGTCAAAGTTTTCCAGATGAATGGGATATTTTTCAGGTAGTGTTACAGATCAGTATAGACAAGTTGGAAATGCTGTTCCAGTTAATTTGGCATATGAGGTTGCATTAGAAATTAGAAAAGCATTGGAGAGATGTGAAAATTAAAAATTTATTAAGTGTGTTAGAACACTCGTGGCTCTAGCACTCGTAGGGTGTCAGTCGTGAGAGGTTCAGAAAAAAATGCAAAATCAGTTACTAAATGATGATGATTGTGCTTGTTTTTTTAGTTGAAGCTATTGCCCAACATTCGCAAAAATATAAAAATGGGAAACAACAGTAGATAAACAAAAAAAGTTAGTCACAAATTAATAAGAAGAGTTAGTATGGATCAGTTCTGGTCTCTGGTAACTGGAGAAGAAGATGCATTTTATAAAAATTTGTATGTTGTTACCAGAAGTTATAAAAAGAAGTTATACAAGATATTAAAAGCATTTTTCATTTCCTGACGATAATGTCTGTGAAGAAATAGAAGAAAAAAATCTAAATTATATCCTAAATTATCCAATGAGGAAGCAATAGCAATGGCATTCTATATGTTGGCTTTTTCTGAATATCTAGGCTTTTAAGAAATAATAGGAGTAGTTCGTTCTTTTTAACTCTCAAAAAGAAAAGAGATGATATTATAAGGCTAATTAAATCGGGAATGACGGTAAGAATATCATTCACTCGTATGAAGGCTGGAATCATCCAGCCTTTTACTTTTTATGTTATAGGAGGAAAAAAATGGAAATTGAAAGTTTAAAAATTTAAAACTGAAAAAAAGAATATAAAGAATTTTTAGACTATCTTTTTCAATAAGAGATATTGAATATAGAGACTTCAATACTAAAATAGTTGTGCCTGTAGATTGTGAGATAATAGGAATAAGAACTCCGATTTTTAAGAGATATAGCTAAAAAAATTGCTAAAACTTCTTCTGAAAAACTTTTTAAATTTTTTTGAAAAAAATTATTTTTGAAAAAGAAGATTAAGTATTATGAAGAAAAAGGTTCTATATGGCTTTTTGATTGGCTATTCAAAAAAATGGGAGTATCAAGATAGATTAAAAAGAATAGATTTCTTTATAGATATTATAGATAACTGGGCAGTTTGTGATATAGTCGATTCAAGCTTTTAAGTTTATCAATAAAAAAATAAAGAAGATTTCTATAAATATTTAAATTCTAAATTATCTGCAACAAATCCATGGGAACAAAGATTTATTTTTTTGTTATGTTACTCGCTTATTATGTAGAAGATAAGTATTTAAAAAGATATTTTTTTAAAAATCTGTGAAAAAAATAAAAATCGGAAGAATACTATGTAAATATGGCTAAAGGCATGGTTATTATCAGTTTGCTATGTAAAAATATAGAGAAGAAACTTATAAATTCCTAGAAAAAACTAAACTAGATGCTTGGACAGTCAATAAGGCTATTCAAAAAAATTAGGGGAATCTTTAAGAGTTACAAAAGAAGAAAAAGAAAAAAATATTGGTTTTAAGAAGAAAATAATTAAAAATAAAGACTCTATCATACGGGAAACTTAGTTGCAGTGAACCAGGATAGAGTCGTTTTTATTTTCTCTTTAAATATCATTGACAAAATAGATAAAAGAGATAAAATTAGATGTGAACTACTCACGGCTAACACCCTACGAGTACTAGAGCCACGAGTGTTCTAGCACATTTAATATTGACCAAAAATAAAAAAATGATAAAATTGAGTATAAATATTGATATAAAAAAAGAAAATGGGGGGTAGATTATATGAATAACAATTTATATAATGTAGAAAAATTTACGATCAATTGCTAAAAGATATGAAAAATGTAAAATATTCAGTTGGACTTGCTGTACTTTTTTTAATGAAGGGAACAAGTGCATTTTCTGATGACAATATGATACAAGAAACAGAAAAAAACAAAAAGATATTTTAATAGATGTAAAAAAAGAAAAATCTCAACTTAAAGAAAAAGACAATAACACAAAAAAACGCAAAAAAATTTAAAAGCCTCTTGGACAAGTATGCAATTTGGAGCTAATGATTTATATAGCAATTTTTTTGTTACACCTAAAACTAAAAGTAGAAGAAAACTTCAATTGTAAAAAAATGAAAAAGACTGTTTTAGTTGCTAATTCTGACAATAGTGTAAATTTGCCTATTTTTGCCAAACTTTCATCTGATATAGAAGAAAACATATGCACCTACAACAGAAGAAATAAATACAAGCAAAAGAAAATCTAAGAAACTCAGTTGGAAATTTACAAAATAAGATAGATACAGCAAGAAAAGAAAAATAATAAAGAAATAAATGGATTAAGACTAGAATTAATTCAACTTATGGAACAAGGAAATCAAGTAGTTAAATCACCTTGGTCATCATGGCAATTTGGTGTAAACTATTTCTATGATAATTGGAATGGAGCATATAAAGGAAGAGGAGATAAAAAAAGCTGAAATTTATAATCTTCAAAGAGATAACACAATGAAAAAGATTTGTATATCCTGCAAGTGAGGCTCCAAGTTCAAGTGTAAAAATATGGATTAACAGATTTATCAATAGAAGAAGAAGAAAAATCTAAAATAATAATAAATGCAACTATAAGACCTAAATTAATAGATAAAGAACCACCTAAGTTACAATTGCCAACAGTAACAGCACCTAATTCACGAGCATTGGGGCTAACAATGAGTTCACCAAAAAGCTATACAAATATCAAGTGTGAAAGCACCAGACATGGATATTAGTATAGTAAATCCAAATGCAAGTCCATTTTCAGATTTTTTTGGGGGATGGTTAGAGGGAGTATCAATAGCAGCAGCTCATATTAATGATGAAAGTAGACCTATATGGAAAGAAGCACGTCGTCCAATGATGCAGAATATAGATATTACTGGTGGAGTATTTTGGTCAGGGAGTAAAAACCAGATGGGACAGCATTTGAAGGTTCTGGATTTTCAGGAGCTTCACAGGATACAACAGTTTCATAATGCTGCAAATTTTACTTCAAGTAAAAGATTATGATAAAAGACATCAAACTATAATTAACTCATATGATGGTAGGTGGTCAGGAAGACCTGGAAATAAGATAACAGGTGGAACATTCTATGTTAGAGGTAGAGATAACACACCAACTGCTCAGGGGGTTGGTTTTGTAAGTGGAAAAGGAACTGGAACTGCAGCATTCCATTTAGTAGGAGATGTTTATATAAAAAAATGTAACAGTTAACTTATATAATAGAGCTGCCTTTTATTAATGCAGAAGCATTTAGAGGTGGAAGTGTAAAAAAATGGAAGATGTAACTGTAAATATATTAGAAGATAACAACACAGTTTTTTTAATATACAAGGTAAAGGTGATGGTGCATACCAAGATTCTAGATATTTTTAGTGGTGGGAAAATTTTTCAACATCGCTTATAGGAAACACTAGCATCCATGTTGGAACAAAAAGACAATACAGTTTATGCTATGAAGAATTATGCTGGAGGATTAAGAATTGAAAAATAAAGGAGAAATAGTTTTTGATGGAGCATCCAATATAGGTTTTTCTGTTTTAACTTGGGTTCCTGATAAATCAAAATATATTGCTGTGGAATATCCCAATTATGTAAATGGAGGAAACCAAGGAGAAGGAAGTTTAGATAAGTATATCCCTTATATAAAAATTATCAGCAGATAAACCAATGAAATTTTATGGAGATGAAAAATGTTGGAATATTCTTTAATACAAAAAAATGATAATATCGCACATAATAAAAGGAATACACCAAGGATATTTTTGAGTTATATTTTTGATATAGGAAGTAAATTAGCTTTTTGATTCAAGCACTGTGCAAAAAGAAGCAGGTAGACTAAATAAAGTTGGATATACATCTACAACAGTGGATGGAAGTGTTGGAGTATATGCTATTTCTGGACAAAGACAAGGAGTAGATTATGACAGTTTGGCAAAAAAAGTAGTGTAAGATATAATGTTATTGATGCAAGTACGACTAAACCTTATCTTAACTTCCTTGAAAAAGACCCTATTCATAATTTAAACTTTGATAAATTTAATATTACTTTTGGAAAGTATGCAAAGAATGGATTTATGTTTTTTTAGCAAAAAAATGGAACAGTTATTGATATACAAGAGGGGACACAAAGTGATTTTTACTGATGGAATAAATGGAATAAATACAGTGGAAGCAAATACAGGAACGAAAAACTATTATAACCTATGCTGAAGGAAAAATGGACTGCCAACGGGACAGGACTAACAGGAACTGGTTTAGAGAATAAACCAACAGAAATTATAGTTGATAAAAATTACATATGGTTAGTAAAGAAGGAGTAGCTTTTTGCAAAAGATGGTGGAAAAAATAACTGTGAAAAAAAGATGCAGAAGCAAGAGGATATAAATCAGTTCTTGCTTATGCTGAAACAGGAACTGTGGATATAAGTTCTAATATTAAGGCACAAGATGAGAATGTAATAACACTTAGTGAAAAATATCAAAATATAGGAGCCTATGCTAAAAATGGTGGAAAAATAACTGTGGGTGGAAATGCAACTATCAACGGATTAGCTGCATTAGCAGATGGAGTAAATACAAAAGTTTCTTTGAATGGAAAAAGATAATGTTATCAACACAGGTACAGGAGGAGGATTGTTTTGCTACTAATGGAGGAATAGTAGAATTTAATGGAGGAACTATTGTAAATAAAGATAATAGTTTAGCGAGAGGATTATCCCAAAATGACCATGATGGTGTAACACCTTTCAATGTAGAAAATAGTGGAAAAATTATCTTTAAAAACGGAGCTGCTACCAATATAGAAATATATGATGGAGTTCTTGTTACTGGTGAAGATAGTGATTATACAACTGCAATTGGTGGAACTAATAAATATCAAGGAATGAGTAATGTAAAAGTTAAATTAATGAAAGATGGGGTAAATCTTGGAATATTTAAAAAATCTAGATCTTACTTGGGCAGGGAATAGTGGTTTAACAACATTTACAAACGGACTTTTTAGCAATACCTAAATTTGGTACTTTAAATCCAAATGGAAAAAAACATTTAAGACTACATTAGTAGAAGGAAAATTGACTGTTAATAGTAATGTAAATTTAGCAGATAATTCTGATCAATTTAATGGTATTTTTAATGGAAAGAGAATTAGTTACAATAAATTCTGGGAAAAACTATTACAGGAAATGGTAAAGGACTTTCTATGGGTTCAAATTCTGGAGCAGCTTCTAATGCTGAATCTGGATATATAAATAAAGGAACTGTTAATATAACAGGTGGAACATCATCATCAGGTGTAGCAGGATTAAATGTTAGTTATGGACAAATTTTTAAATGATACAACAGGTCTTGTAAAAGGTTGATAATGGTGCTGGACTTTATGGTACTAATGGAAGTAAAATTGTAAATAAAGGAACTGTTACAGTTACAGGAAGTGGAACAGGAATAGCAGGATTAGGAAAAGGAAATACTACACCAGCTATAACTTATGGAAATGGAAAAGTTGAAATTGTAAATGAAGGTGCAATAAATATTTCTGGTACTAATTCAACAGGAATTTATGTAGAAAATAATAATGGAGCAGCTCAGTCAGATGTAACAATAACTAACACTAAACCATTGAGTTTAGGGAACAATAGTATTGGAATTGCATTAAAGAGTGACTCAGGAGTTGGTGGAGAAATAAATATATCTGGTACAGGAAATTCAGATATAAAAAGTTGGAACAAATGGTTTTGGAATCTATGCCGAGGACAGTAAAAGTAACTTTAGGTACTGACTATGGTATAGAAACTGGCGACAATGGAGTAGGAATTTATACAAAAGGAAGTTCAACAGTAGGAAATGCGAAAACACTAAATTATAAATATTCAGGAAGTACGACTGGTAGTGGTATAGCAACTTTATATTCTGGCTCAAATGCAACTAATAACCTAAATATTAATTTTAGATAACAGTACCAATACAACAACGGGTATGGTTGGAGTTTTTTTGCTAATGGTGGAGGAAACTTTACTAATACAGGAGACATTACAGGAAAAATCTAATGCAGTAGAATTTGGAATAGTTGCAGACAATAATACTAATGTAATTAATAATGGAAATATAACATTAGGGAATGCGAGTACTTTAGCTAAAAGGAAATGTAGGAATATATGTAAAAACAGCAAATAATATTACTAATACAGGAAATATATCAGTTGGAGATAATTCAATAGCCCTATATGGTTATGGAGTAAATCATACAAATGGAAATATATCAGTTGGCAATAATGGTATGGGAATTTTTTTCACAAGGAGGAAATGTTTTACTGACAGCTGGAACATTAACAGTTGGTACAAACAAGGCAGTAGGAGTATTTACAACAGGAACGAATCAAAAATATAACAAGTACAAATTCTATGGTAATAGGAGATGCTTCTTATGGGTTTGTAATAAAGGGAGCAGGACATAATTTAACAACTAATAATGGTACAGTTACATTAGGAAATGATTCAGTATTTGCTTATTCGGATAAATCTGGAACGATGACAAATCGTACACAATTAGTATCAACTGGAAGTAGAAACTACGGATTATATTCAGCAGGAAATATAAAAAAATTTAGCTGATATTAATTTTGGTTCAGGAGTAGGAAATGTAGGTATATATAGTACAGGTGGAACAGCAGTAAATGGAGATACAGGACTAGGAATAAGACCAAGAATAATCGTGAATGGAACTGACAGTACAAACAAACTTTATGGAATAGGGATGGCAGCTGGATATTACGATGAAGAGAATAAGATATTAAAAAAATACAGGAAATATTGTGAATTATGGAACAATAGATGTATTAAAAAGTGAAAAGTATAGGAATGTATGCTGTTGGTAATGGTTCTACTGCAAAAAAATTATGGAACAATTAATCTAAGTGGGAAAAAAACACTGTTGGAATGTATTTAGATCAAGGGTGCGATAGGTGAAAACCATGGAACAATAACAACTGTACCTAATACAACAAATGATGGAATAAAAGGGGTAGTTGCACTAAATGGAGCAATATTTAAGAACTATGGTAATATAACTATTAACTCTCCAAATGGTATTGGATATTATTATGTAAATACACAAAATTATGACAATCAAGGTGGGACTATAACTGTATCTGGAGATAATGTAAAAGAAACAGATACAGCAAGTCAAAAGTAACACAACAAAAAAAGAGCAAAAGGAATTGAAATAGAAAGTGAAAAATAGATCCTAGTGGTGGATCATCAACAGCAACTGTTATTAGAAATGGAACAGCAGTAAAAACCTATTGCTATTGATACAAACTATAGCTTCTCCAAAGTGCTACAAAAACTGACAGTAGGAGATACAACTTTGGATTTAAGTAGCAGACTTTCAAGTATACCAAATATGTCGAGAGGTTCAGAAATAGGAATGTATGTGGATACATCAGGAATAAACTATACAAATCCTATTCAAGGTTTGGATAAATTAACAAACTTGAAAAGCAGTAAATTTGATATTTGGAACTGAAGCATCTGAGTACACAACTGAAAAAGATATTGAGATAGACTAAAATATATTAAATCCATATAATGATGTGATAAGAGATGTAAGTTCAGCAAGGGGGTGGAAAAGTTGAATTTTTTTAATGAATTCAAGTAATTTGACTTGGATAGCAACAGCTACTCAAAATATTGATTTGACAATAGCAAAATTGTATTTATCTAAAAAGACCTTATACAACATTTGCAAAAGAAAAAAAGACACCTATAATTTTATGGATGGGTTGGAACAAAGATATGGTGTTGAAAAAGAAGGAACAAGAGAAAGAGAATTGTTTAAAAAGATAAATAAACTAGAACTTAATGAGATTGAACAAAAAGCTATTTGTACAAGCAATAGATGAAATGAAAGGTTATCAATATGCTAATATTCAACAAAGAGTACAAGCAACAGGAGATATCTTAGATAAAGAATTTAACTATCTAAGAAATGAATGGACTAATCCCAACTAAAGATTCTAATAAGATTAAAAAAACTTTTTGGTGCTAATGGAGAATATAAAAACTAGTACTGCAGGAGTAATTGACTATAAAAACAATGCTTATGGAGTAGCTTATGTTCATGAAGATGAAACTGTAAGACTTGGAGAATCAACAGGTTGGTATGCAGGTATAGTTCATAATACATTTAAGTTTAAAGATGTTTGGAAATTCTAAAGAAGACAATGTTACAAGGTAAAAACTTGGATTATTTAAAGTCAGTTCCATTTGATGAAAAATAATAGCTTGAATTGGACAATATCAGGAGATGTATTTGCAGGATATAATAAGATGCACAGAAAAATTCTTAGTTGTAGATGAAATATTTAATGCAAAAGGTAGATATCATACTTATGGACTAGGTCTAAAGAATGAAATATCTAAAGAATTTAGATTGAGTGAATCATTCACATTCAAACCATATGCAGCCCTAGGTTTAGAATATGGAAGAGTATCTAAGATAAAGAGAAAAAAATCAGGAGAAATTAAAGTTAGATGTTAAATCAAATGATTACTTTCTCAGTAAAAACCAGAAATGGAGCTGAACTAGCTTTCAAACATCATTTCGATAGAAATAAACAGTAAGAGTAGCTGTAGAGTGGCTTATGAAAATGAACTTGGAAGAGTAGCAAATGGTAAAAACAAAGCTAAAGTAGCTGGAACAGATGCAGATTACTTCAATATCAGAGGTGAAAAAGGATGACAGAACAGGAAATGTTAAGACAGATCTTAATATTGGAGTAGATAACCAAAGAGTAGGAGTAACAGCTAATGTAGGTTATGACACAAAAAGGTAACAATGTAAGAGCAGGAGTAGGATTAATAGTAATATTCTAATCTTACAATTAATTCAACACTAACCCTAGTGTATATAGATTATTATTTCCCTAAAAAGAACTATTGTAAATTGATGATTTTATCACTGATTTACAATAGTTTCTTTTATTTAAAAAAATAATTTTTTTATTTTTTTAACTAAACTTTTCTAGTATACTTTTAAATTAAAAAGGTATATAATAAGAATGTAGTAAAATATTAATTAAAAATTTTAGAAAGGGGAATTTATGTTTACACAAGAAGTTGCATATAGCACAGCGTATTTAGCAGGGGTTGCTTCTTTTTTTCGCCATGTATATTTCCAATTATTCCAGTATATATTTCAATTCTAAGTAATGGTGAGAAAAAAATCAGTAAGTAAAGACTCTAGCTTTTGTTTTAGGACTTTCTGTTACCTATATAGTTTTAGGTTTTTGGAGCAGGGTTTCATTGGAGAATTATTTCTTAATAGTAAGGTAAGAGTTATTGGAGGAATTTTTAGTTGTAATTTTAGGACTTTTCCAAATGGATATTTTTAAAATTAAAATTTTTTTGGAAAAAAACTAAAAGTTATGAATTATGAAGGGAGAAGAACAAAGCTTATTCTCAACTTTCCTTTTAGGTTTAACTTTTTAGTCTTGGTTGGACTCCTTGTGTTGAATCAATATTAGCTTCGATATTAATCTTAGCAGGTTCATCAGGAGATACAGGAAATAGTGTAATGTTAATGGTTCTATATCTATTGGGAATGGCAACACCATTTGTAATATTCTCATTAGCTTCAAAAAAACATTATTTAAGAAAAATGTCTTTTATCAAAAAAACATTTACCTCTTATTAAAAAAATAGGTGGTTTCTTAATTATAGTAATGGGATTTCTTTTTAATTTTTGACAAACTTAATATTTTTTTAACTGTTTAACTAAATGTTGAAAGGAAGTTAAAATGAAAAAAATTTATTTTACCTTTAATTTTTTTATATTTTTTTAATTGGAACATTTGTTTTTTTGCTAAAAATGCTTAGTCGTAATGTAAGTAAGGAAACGGAGGCTGAGAAAGACTTGTTAGAAAGTATACAATTAGTAGATATGAATGGAAATGATTATACATTTTCAAGAGGAAAAAAATATCTATATTAAATTTTTGGGCTTCATGGTGTCCAACTTGTTTAGCAGGTCTAGAAGAATTAGACAGGTTAGCAGGTGAAAAATAATAGTAATTTTGAAGTAATAACTGTTGTTTTTTTCCAGGAATAAATGGAGAAAAAATCCTAGCTAAATTCAAAGAATGGTATGATAGTTTAGGTTACAAAAACATATAAAAGTACTATATGACACAGATGGAAAAGTTATTACAAATATTTAAAAATAAGAGCTTTACCAACATCAGCAATTATATATAAAGATTTAAAAAAATAGATAATGTAATTGTTGGTCATATAAGTAATGGACAAATCAAGGACTATTACGAAGGGAAAGGAGAAAATGAAGTTATGGAAGAAAGTAAAAAAATACTACTGTAAATAATGTTAATAAAGAAAAATATAAAAAGAAATATATTTAGCTGGTGGTTGCTTCTGGGGAGTGGAAGAATATTTTTGCTAGGATAGATGGAGTTATAGACTCAGTTTCTGGTTATGCAAATGGTTCTTTTGACAATCCCAACTTATGAAAAATGTTTGCAATAACTCAGGACATGCTGAGACAGTACATATAACTTATGATTCTTCAAAAGTATCTTTAGATACTCTATTAAAATATTATTTTAGAATAATTGATCCAACTTCTGTAAATAAAGCAAGGAAACGATAGAGGAATTCAATACAGAACAGGTATCTATTATCAAAATGATGAAGATAAACAAATCGCTATAAATGCTATAAAAGAAGAACAAAAAGAAATATTCTAGACCTATTGTAATTGAAGTTGAAAAAGTTAAAAAGATTCGATAAGGCTGAAGAGGAACATCAAGATTACTTAAAGAAAAAAATCCTAATGGATATTGTCATATTAAATTTAAACAAGGCAAATGAAGCAATAATAGATGAAAAAAAGTATCAAAAAGCCAAGTGATGAAGTTTTTAAAAAGCAAAAATTGACTGATTTAGAATATCAAGTTACACAAAAATGCAGCAACAGAAAGAGCTTTTTACTCATGAATACGATAAGAAATCAAGAAGATGGTATCTATGTGGATATAACAACAGGAGAGCCATTATTTAGTTCAAAGGATAAATATGATGCAGGTTGTGGTTGGCCAAGTTTCACTAAACCTATTGCAACAGAAGTAGTAAATTACAAACAAGATAATTCTCATGGTATGAGTAGAGTTGAAGTAAGAAGTAGAGCTGGAAAAAGCACATTTAGGACATGTTTTTGAAGATGATCCAAGAGCTGAAGGTGGACTTAGATATTGTATCAATGGAGCTTCATTGAGATTCATTCCTTATGATAAAATGGATGAAGAAGGCTATGGAGAATTTAAAAAAATATGTAAAATAAGTTTAAAAACAGATAGATTATTAGATTAGTCTATCTGTTTTTTTAATTTGACTTATTATCTTTCAAATAATACAATGGTGTAAATAGAAAATAGAAGGTGAATAAAATGAAAGAAATATTAAAAAGATATGAAAATTAGGACAAATAATAGGAGTATATCATTTTGAAGATTCCTGTTTTACAGTTGGAAAAAAATTTTTAAAGATAGATTCAAAAATATTTATTTTTTTGCTTTTCTTATGATGTGAACTTTTAAAGAAGATGGAATAAAAAGTTTTTTAATTGATTCAATAAAAAAGAATAATATTGAAAATCAGATTATATGAGAAGTCTTGAAAAAAATCAAAAAGAAAATTGTTAGATTTAATAGAGAAAAATAAAGACATATTTCAAGAATTAATAAAAAAATAGGATAAAAGTTTCTGTTGAATTAGCTGATGGAAAGTGTTGAAGAAGTTTATTTAATTGAAAAAAAGCGAGGACTATTTTAGCTTTCAAATATTGAATGATAATGAGAATATCACATCAGAAGAAATTATAACAAAAGATTATTTAAAAAAAGAATAAAAAAATATCTAATTATATTGAAAGAGAAGAATATAAAAATTTTAAAGTTATCACTACAAAAAAATGATGATGAATATATAGCTTATGATTTATCTTATAATGAAGATTATCTAATTTTTTTCAGAAAAAGGAAGAATTTTATGATATTGCTCAAAATAAATATTATTCCTAAAAAAATATGATAGAAAAGTATTTCTGAAATAGAAGTAAAATTAGATACTAAAAAAGAAAAATTTTCAATGACTTAATCGATTTTGAAAAAGATTTTAGAAATTATAGAAATTTTAAAGAAAATGCTTTAGAAAAATAAATTTCTTGTTTTTATAGATAATGCAGATTTTCTTTTGAAACAAAAGGTTGGGAATTATTACTAACTTTAGAGGATAATAAAATAAAGATGAAAGAAATTGATAAATATGGGAATTTTTCATAAAAAAATTCTAAAATATATTTAGATGAAATTCAGTTATTAGCAACTGAAAAAAATTATAAGACTAGGAGTTTTAAACTCATGGTAGAAAGTATAATAAAAGTAGAAACAAATTATTATTTCTATATATTGGAAAAGTGATATAATAAAATGGAAGAGAAATTGGCAAATGGAATTTGTAGAAGTGAGAAAAAATATGATGGCAATATATTCAACTTAAATCGAAATAATATAAAAATTACGAGGAGATTATAAGATGAACAATTATATAAAAAGTAAATGAAGATAGATGGAATAATGTAAAAAAATGACTATACTGAGCCATTGACACATGAAGAATTAGAAGAAGTTAGAAATAATCCAATTTCTGTTGCATTAACTGTAGGAAAAAAGTTCCAAAAAGAATGGTTTGAAAAAAAGCAAATGGGAAAAAAATATTAGGTTTAGCTTGTGGTGGTGGACAGCAGGGACCAGTTTTTTTGCTATAAAAAGGGTATGATGTAACTATAATGGATTTTTCTAAATCACAATTACAAAAAGATGACATGGTGGCTAAAAAGAGAAGGCTTAAAAATCAATACAGTTCAAGGTGATATGACAAAAACCATTTCCATTTGAAAATGAAACTTTTGATATTGTTTTTAATCCAGTTTCAAATGTATATGTAGAAGATTTAGAGAATATATATAAAGAAGCCTCTCGAGTATTGAAAAAAGGGTGGGTTATTAATGGTCGGATTTTATGAATCCCTGGATATACATGTATGATGCGGACATTGTATGGGACAAACCCTGATGAGGAATTACTTTTAAAGTTTTTCAATACCTTTTTAATTCAAAAAGAGCTTGAAGAGGAAGGCAAGATAACCATAAATCCAGAATATGGATATGAATTTAGCCATACCTTAGAAACTCAGATTAGAGGACAACTTAAAAATGGTTTCGCTATGATAGATTTTTTTATGAGTCATGTGACAAAAGACATAGATTATCACGTTATGGAAATGATTATATAGCTACACTTTGCATTAAACTATAATGTTATAGAACATACTTCAGAAGAATAGCTTGTTTTATTTTCCATAAAGGTTAAAAATCTAAATCCCAGCTTGTCAAACTGAAATTATTAAATAAAACCATTTAAAGGAAGTAAAAAGCAAATTGCTAATACTTCCTTTTTTTATGCCTGAAAAATAAGAAACAGATCCCCCGCTGTATGTAGTAAATTGTACCTCCAATCTTGTGTCCAAGATTTTTTTAGTGTAGCTCAATTATCAAATTAGTCTATCTTTTTTTAAATTTGACTTATTATATTTCAAATAATACAATGGTATAAATAGAAAAATAGTAGGGTGAAAAAAATTAGCACTAACTTAGAGGACAATAAAAATAAAGATGAAAAGAAATTGATAAATATGGGAATTTTTACAAAAATTCTGAAATATACTTTTGATGAAATTCAATTATTAGCAATAAAAAAATTATAAAATTATGGAGAGAGATTATGAGAAAAAAATTTTAGATTTTGTATTTTATGTGTTTTGATATTCTTGTTTAATACCCTAATAGCAAAGGCAGAGAGAGAAATTAAATATATTGATTCTGAGATAAGAAATGGAATAATATATTCTAAAAATGAAAAAAATACCATATAATGGTTTGATAAAAGATTATTACAAAAAAATGGAAATGTGAAAAATAGAATGGACTATTGTAAATGGAGCTCAAAAATGGAGTAGCTAAATCATATTATGAAGATGGAACTTTAAAAATCAGATTCAATTTTTTTAAAAAAATAATAAAAAGACTGGTATAGAGAAGATGTATTCTCTTGATGGAAAAATTAGTGGCAGAGGTTCCATATAAAGATGAAATAAGAGATGGGATAGAAAAAACAATATTCTAAGAATGGAAAAATAATTGTTGAAATTAGTTTTAAAAAATGGAATAGAAGATGGAGCTTTTTAAGCAATATTATGAGAATGGAGTACTAGAAATAGAAGCTTTTTATAAAAAAATGGTAAGTTAGAAGGGATTTGGAAAGATTATTCTAAAGATGGAAAAAAATAGAGAATGAAACTTCATTTAAGAATGGAATAGAAGATGGGACTAAAAAAACCTTTTTATAAAAAAATGGTAATTTAAAAATACAGTGTAGAAATAAAAAAATGGAATAAAAGAAGGGGCTTTTAAGCAATATTATGAAAATGGAGTATTAGAAATAGAAGCTTTTTATAAAAAAATGATAAGTTGGAAGGAGTTAAGAGAGATTACTATAAAAGTGGAAAAAAATAGAGAATGAAATTTCATTTAAGAATGGGATAGAAGACGGGACTAAGAAAAAGTTTTTTTACAAAAATGGAAATTTAAAGTATAGTTTAGAGCTAAAAAAATGGTATAGAGAATGGAGCTTTTTAAACAATATTATGAAAATGGAGTATTAGAAATAGAGGCTTTTTATAAAAAAATGGAAAGCTAGAAGGGAATTAGGAAAGATTATTATAAAAGTGGGAAACTTGAAGTAGAGGGACTTCAGAAAAAAATGGAAAACCAGATGGTTGGACTTATGTTTATAATGAAGATGGAAGTTTAAAAAAAGAGATATTATATATAGATGGAAAAAGGCTATAAAAAGAAAAAAAGATAAGGAGAATTGATGAAAAAAATTTGAATTAAAAAGCTATTTACTATCCAAAAAGGCTCATATTTAAATTACATATTAGAAATTTGGGTAGATGGAGTTAATATAAGTCAATTTTATGAAGACAATAAATTGAGAATAGATGTAGGATATATCTTTCATATTTATAATTATTTTGATAATTATTTAGAAGATATTATGAAAGAAGAAGTTTTGCCTTATGAAGATGTAGAAGGGAAAAAAACAATTTTTGAAACTATAGACAATATTAAGGAAAAAAATATTTTTTTATTGGTTAAAAAGATGATTATGAAGATGATGAAAGTGATGAAGAAATAGAGCAAATAATTAATATATCTGAGCCTTTTTATGATTGGCAAAGAGCACATAGATTGCTTTTATCAGGATCATTTTTGTGTATACCAGATATTATTTTTTTAGAAGGATAGGAGACAAAATAGAAATTTCTTGGGATACTATTTGGGATATTACATATCAACAAAGAAAAATATGAAAAATGAAAAATATCAAATTTATTTCAACAAAGGGAGTAAGTTATATTGATGCTGATGAGTTTTACTTAGAAATAAAAAAATTTTTAAAAAAAGATAGATGATATCTCAAAAAATTCAAAATGAAAAAAATTTCATATTATTGAGAAAAACTGGAAAATTAATATATGCAAAAAGACCCTTATAATAATATCGAATTTAAAGAAGAAAAAAGAATTTTTTTAAAAGATTTAGAAAAAGATAGATTATAAATTTTTTTCACTATATATGAATTAGTGTTAATAACAGAAAAAAAGATAAAAAAAGGTAGTTCCAATTATATTAAAATATCTTTCAAAAAAATAGAAGATGAAAAATATAAAAAAACACATTTAGCTTATTTTTCTAGCAGTAAAAAAATTATAAAGGAAGCTTCTGAAAAACTGATAAAAGAATTTTTATAATGCTAAAAACAAATGAATATAGAATAGCATTATCGAAGGCTTTATCAACTATTTATAATAAAGATATTTTTGAATGAATTATTAGAAATAGCTGAAAAAAATAATGAATATAAAGATGTAAATTTTCCAATTATATTTAACTTTAAGATAAATATAGAGATAAAAGAGTAAAGATGTTTTTTTGAAAAAAGTAGAATGGAGTAATAATGAAAAACTTATGTTTTAGATGTATTAGAAAATATTTTAAACGAGGAAGAAGCTAATCAATATTACTGCAAAGCCTTTAATGAAATGAATAAGAGAGAAAAATCCCTTTATATAGTGAATGAAAATAGATACTTAAAAATTTTTTTACTTAGATTATATAAAATGGACAAGAATATGGTTTATAAATTTAGGTTCTTTTGAAAAAAATGGTGTTTTGATTTTTTTAAGTAATTCAGAGAAAACTCCACTATAAAAAAATTCTATCAGAAAAACTTAGAAGAAAGGCTTTTAGATAAAAAAAGAAATTTTTTTAGTAAAGATAAAGATATTTTAGAAATGATTTTTTTAAAAATGAGTTTTAGAGATGTTTTTGGTTTCCAAAAAAATTATAGAATTTATTTTTTTCAAATCTTAAAAATTTTGATAACTTCTTTGACAGATTATTGCTATTTTATAACGTTTTTTTAGATAAAGATGAAGAAAAAAAGTTGAGAACTTAGTGAAAGAAATCAAAAACTATTTTTTTAAGATGAGGTGAAAATATGGAGTTAAAAAGAGCAAGAAAAAAAGTTTTTGAGAAATAAAAAAAGAAGTTATAAAAAAATGATTGAAAAACAAAAAAAGAAAAAAACTTAAAGAAAAATAATATAAAAAAATAGATATAATATCAGATATAATGAATGATGAAGAAAAATTATTATATTTTAGATTTTTGAAAATGATAAGGGAATTGCACGATTAGAAATAACAACACCTCATTTTGCACCTTATTATTATGCTTGTTTTCAATATATTATGGCTGAATGATGATGAAGCTTATTGGTGGCTTGATGAAGAAAAATAGCACTGTTTACAGAGATATTAAAAAAATTTAGAAAAAAATCATTAGACTTATTTTTATAAATTCTTAAAAAAATTGAAGTTGAGGTGAAATATGGAAGTAAGATATGATGTTTATTTAGAAGATGAAAATGAGAATGAAAATGAAGATGACTTTGATGCCCCTAGGAAAAAGATTAGAACTTATTTTTTTCTCATATAACAGAAGAAGAAAAAAAGAAATCTTTAGAAAAAAATATGATTTCAAATATGAATATACAGAAGATAATAAAAATAAAAATTAATAGATGAGGATTGTGCTATCTATTATACTATTGAAATTGATGATGAAGATAAGGGAATATATTTAGAAGAAAACAAAGACTTACTACAATTATTTTTAAATATGACTTTTATTTCAAGAGAAAATGAAAGAACTAAAAAAATTTGGTTATATCTAAAGAAGGAGTAAGAGTAGAAATTATTTTTTTAACGAAAGAAGATGATAGAATTATGGTAGATTATAGAAGTATCTTAGTAGAAAGAATGGAATATAAAGATTCGATATTATACCTATATTGTAGAACATTCTATAAGGTAGTAGGAGATGGAGAAGATGATAAATATGATTATAATGTTTATCACAGAAAAGTTTTTAAAGTTTAAAAAAATGTAAAAAAAGGTTTGAATATTACTCATCAGATGAAGTATATTATCATTTTTTTAAAATGAATTAGAAGACTTAAGAGCAGAATTAGAAATACCATATTTTCATAAAATTTTTTTAATAGAAGTAAAAAAAGGAATAAACTTTTTATATCTGGAATGGGCTATTTTGATAATTTTATAGCAATAGAATTTAAAGATGATGAAAAAGAAAAAAATAGTAATAAATGAAAAAGAAAAAAATATTTAGAAATAAAAAAAGAACTTTTGGAAAATATTTCAAAAGTAAAAAAATAAAAATATAAAGAAAAATAATATAAAACTAGAAGTGATAGAGAAGGAGGATAGTTATATTATTAACTTAGAAAAAAAGGAGAAAAAAAGTTGCAACATTATCACTTAGAATGCCTAATTCTACAAGATATTATTATATTCATTATGAAGAAATAACTAATAATTTTGCTCATTATGATTGGTATGATGAAGAATATCACACTGTTTCTGAGATAGCTAAACAACTAAATATAATATTAGATAGATTTTAAAAATAATATATGGAATAAAAAAATGAGGCTGTTGCAAAATTAAAATTTCAATCCTAAAGTAAAAAAATAAGTGAGTTACGAATGGAATTTTTAGATAAAAAAATCAAATAGAATGAGCCGAGCAAATGCAGGAGTGTCTGAACGAAGTGAGTTTTCCTGATTTGCAGCGAATTCTTGATTTTTTTATCGTTAAGAAATTTACTCAGTAACGAACTATTTTTTTACTTTTTGTTAATTTACAACAGCCTCAAGTTTTTTTAGCAGATAGATTATTGCAGTAGTCTATCTGATTTTTTTATTTTCCAATATGATTAGTCTATAA